>ENA-OREM01000031-OREM01000031.1-marine-metagenome-genome-assembly--contig:-NODE-31-length-126176-cov-9.555897_pt1 | contig 126176 bp, 129 predicted proteins | sample MGYA00248623_ERZ508561 | MGnify/ENA primary metagenome ERZ508561 (study PRJEB26227, sample SAMN06264494) | marine metagenome | isolation source: Columbia River Estuary | place: USA:Columbia River...
TTTTTGCCTTCATGTGACAAAGGAATTGAATTAGTTACAACTAACTCATCAATTTCTGAATTATTTAGCCTATCAATTGCAGGGCCTGATAATACAGGATGGGTAATATATGCTTTTACAGCTGCAGCACCTTGATCTTTAAGTGCTTTGGCTGCATTACATAAAGTACCTGCAGTATCTATGATGTCATCTGGAACAATGCATACTTTTCCCTCGATATCACCAATAATATTCATAACCTCAGAATGATTTGCAGCATCTCTTCTCTTATCAATAATTGCAAGATCTGCATCATTTAGCTGTTTGGCCAATGCTCTAGATCTCACTACTCCGCCAACATCCGGAGAGACAACCACAATATTGTTATCCGGGTTGGTCGTTTTAATATCATCAACCATTAATTTAGTTGCATAAACATTATCTGCTGGCATATCAAAGAAACCTTGAATAGTTTCTGAATGAAGATCTACAGTAAGGACTCTATCAATCCCAACTGAATAGAACATATCCGCGACAACTTTAGCACTAATAGGCACTCTAGCAGACCTAACTCTTCTATCCTGCCTAGCATATCCATAATATGGCACTATTGCCGTTATTCTTGCAGCTGAAGATCTTTTTAAAGCATCAGCAAGAAGCATTAATTCCATTAAATTCTTATTTGAGGGTGCACAAGTTGATTGCAGTATAAAAGTATCATGCCCTCTAACATTACCTTTTATTTGAACTTTAATTTCGCCATCAGAAAAGTAACCGACATCTGCTTCTGATATTTTTTTTCCTAGAATCCCTGAAACCTCACTAGCTAGTTCAGGGTTGGCAGTTCCTGTGAAGATATCTATAACTTGTTTACTCATTTTTAATTACTCAATAAATGGCTGGGGTGGGAGGATTCGAACCTCCGCATGACTGGATCAAAACCAGTTGCCTTACCGCTTGGCTACACCCCATTGCTATCCAAACTCTTTAGAGGCGAATATTGTAATGGTTTAGCTAAAAAGAATCTCCAATTAGAGGGAATTATTTTAAGAATTTTTTGTTTCTCAGAATTATTATTATATTTTATAAACATAGAAGAGCCTGTTCCTGAAAGACAGATTTCAAATTTTTTAGCATATTGCTCATAAAATTCTTTAATTTCCTCATTTTTTTCTACAAAAACCTTCCAAAATGAATTTTGTTGGCTAAATAACTCCGTAGGTCCTTCTTGTATGTCATAGAGATTAAACATCTCCTCGGTTGAGTTTAAAATATCTGGGCTAATAATAATTAGTTTTTCATCAATAGGTTTTTTTTCAACAAGCTTCTCACCAACTCCGCCTGCATAAGCATTCTCGCCTTTTATAAACAATGGAACATCAGCTCCCAGATCTAGGCCGATTAGCATCATTTCATTTAGACTAAGGCGTAAATCCCACATTTTATTAAGAGCGCATATCGTACTCGCAGCATTTGAGCTGCCTCCGCCCAAACCTGCTCCAATTGGAATATTTTTTGTAATTTTAATATCAACACCAACATTTCTATCGCTAACTTTCTTTAATATACTAGCTGCTTTAAAAATGATATTTTCTTCCTCATCAATGCTAGTATCTGAACAAAATACACTTATTTTATTAGAGCTATTTTGAAATTCAATTGTATCGAATACATCAATTAGTTGAAAAGCAGTATCTAGTTCATGGTATCCATTAGGCAGTTTTTTAACTACTTTTAAAAAAAGGTTTATTTTTGCAGGGGATTTTATGATCAAGTTTTCCATTAAGATTGCTCACCTTTGTTTTTGCTATTATAAGTGCATAAAAGATTCTTGATAATCTTTAAATTCTTTATCTAGTTCACAATCATAAAAAACCGCTCTCAAGCCTGTATAATATTGTTTCTAATAAATTTAAACCATTTAATACATAAAATATTTTTTTAACCATGGAACTTCAGCTATTTGGCATTAATCATAAAACATCAGATGTATCTGAGAGAGAGAAATTTATAATTAATGATTTAAATCAAGAGTATCTAAATAAACACCTTAAGAAAAAATTTGGCGCCAAATTAGACTCTTTTTTTGGCCTATCTACTTGCAATAGGACTGAAATTTATTTAACTGGTGAGAAGGGTATCGCAAAGCAAATTTTAAATGAAAGTAAGCTTTTTTTAGAAACTGAAGGAATTCCTGACACTAGCTTTTATTTCTTAAGCAATCAAGACGCAATGGTTCATATGTCAAAGGTTGCCTCTGGTATAGATTCACAAATTCTAGGTGAGCAAGAAATTCTTGGTCAATTTAAAGGTGCAATGCAGGTTGCTTTAGATTCAGGAATTTTAAAAGGAAAGCTCCTTTCATACTCTCAAAAAGTATTAAAAATAGTAAAAAGCGTAAGAACCGATACCCAGATTGGGCTTAATCCTTTGTCTGTAAGTGGCCTATCACTGAAATTAGTAAAGAATATTTTTGAAAAACCCGAGGAGCAGAACGTTTTAATTCTTGGTGCAGGGTCTCTTGCTCAGGCAGTGATTGAAAATCTTAACAAGAAAGGCATAAATAAAATCAAAGCTGTAAACAGAAGTATCAAAACAATGGACATTTCAGATGATTTTAAAATTACTTCCTCTAAACTAGATAAACTTCACAGCCATCTTGAAGATGCTGATATTGTTATTGCTTCTGCAACTACTGATATTCCCTTAATAGGAAAAGGCGCTATAGAGAATGCCCTTAGAGTTAGACGAAACAAACCTATGCTTTTAATAGACTTATCTGTTCCAAGAAATATAGAAGAAGAAATTAAAAATATTGAGCAGGTTTACCTTTTTTCAATTGATGATATTGAAAAAATCACTCAAGATAATTTAGGCCAAAGAGAAATAGAAGCAGAAAAAGCATTAAATATGATTGTTTTAGAATCGCAAAAAGCAATTTTAGATTTAAAGGAAAAAAATCTTAAAGATAAAACAAAACTTCAGCTAGAAATTTTCTTAAATAATTTATCTAAAGATGAACTAGAAAGATTTAAAACAGCTGAAGACTTGAAGCAGATGATTATGAATATAGCTGTAATAAAGTTAGAAGAAAATCCAAATCTCACTCTTCCAGATATTGAAGAAATAAAACCACATATTATTGAATCTATGTTCAAAAGGTATATTGATAATGCATGATTCAATGGCTATTAAGTTAGATAAACTTAAAAATAGACTGTCTGAAATAGAAACGCTTCTTATCGATTCAGAGACCGTGAAAGATATTGAAAAGTATACTTTGCTAAACAAAGAGTTTGCTGATCTCAGGCCTATTGTTGATAAATTTCAAGAATACAATGAAGTATCAGGGTTGATTAAAGATGCTAATGATATTTTGGAATCAGATGATGAGGAGATGAAAACTTTAGCTGAGGATGAGCTGAAAGAGATTTCTGGGCAGCCTGAGCTTCTTGAGCAAGAGCTAAAGGTAATGTTACTTCCCAAAGATTCTGCTGATGACGGGTCTGCTTTTTTAGAAATAAGAGCTGGTGCCGGTGGAGACGAGGCTGGGATTTTTGCTGGAGACCTCTTTAGAATGTATTCAAGACTTGCTGAAAGAGAAGGGTGGAATCTTGATGTTATAGACATTAAGCAAGCAGAACAGGGAGGGCTCAAAGAAGTAGTCGCTCAACTAGAGGGTAAAGGTGTTTTTAAAGTTCTAAAATTTGAATCTGGAGTACATAGGGTTCAAAGAGTTCCTGAAACAGAATCTCAAGGAAGAATACATACATCTACTTGCACTGTAGCCATATTGCCAGAGGTAGAGGAAGTTCAAGATATTGCTATAGATAAGAATGATCTTAGAGTTGATACCTTTAGGGCATCTGGTGCAGGTGGACAGCATGTCAATAAAACAGATTCTGCGGTAAGGCTTACCCATATTCCTTCAGGTCTTGTTGTTGAGTGTCAAGATGGAAGATCGCAACATAAAAATAAAGAAAAAGCATTGTCATTGCTTGCTTCCAAATTAAAGCAACAGGAAGTTGAGAGTCAGCAAGAAAGTATAGCTAGTGAAAGAAAAATTCTTGTAGGTACTGGTGACAGAAGTGAGAAAATAAGAACATATAACTTTCCCCAAGGCAGAATGACTGACCATAGGATTAAACTAACTCAACATAATTTAGATCAGATTATGGATGGAGATATCAAAAGTATATGCGATGCATTAATAGCAGAAAATCAACTAGCAATGCTTTCTCAATTAGAGTCTGAGTAATTGTCAAAGAATATAAATTTTTTTAAAAATAAAATAACTGAAACCTGGCCAGGTAAAAAAGGTATTTTGACAGAATTCATCTTTTATTTAAAAGAAAAACTTCATCTTTCAGATGTTTCAATTTATATAGATGATTATGCACTGTCCAAGGATGAAGAAGACTCTATTAATCAATTCATTGCCTTAAAAAAACAAGAAGTGCCACTTGATTATATTTTAGAAAAGTCTTCTTTTTATGGAAATAATTTTTTTGTTGATCCAAGAGTATTAATACCAAGGCCAGAAACAGAAATTCTTGTTGATTTTATTAATAAATTAAATTTTCAAAGTGGAGAATTAGTTATTGATGCTGGAACCGGTTCAGGGTGTATAGGCATATCGTTAGCTATTCACAACCCTCATATTAAAGTTTATGGTTTAGATTTTTCTAAAGAGTCGCTAGAGGTAGCTAATAAAAATAAAAATAATTTAAAGGTAGAAAATTTCACAACAATTTATTCCGATTGGCTTTCTAATATTGAAGATGCTTCTTGTAACTTAATTGTAAGTAATCCCCCATACATTAGCTCTAAAGATAAGCATTTACGAGACTTACATCATGAGCCGCTTATGGCTTTAACAGCTCTAGATAATGGTCTTGCAGATTTTAAGACTATTTCAAGTCAAGCATCCTCAAAATTACTAAAAGGCGGTATGTTAGCTTTTGAACATGGTTATAAACAAAAAAGGGAAGTATCAGAAATTTTAAAAAAAAATGGATTTAAGAATATAGAAACTCTTAAAGACCATCAATCACACCCAAGAATAACTATTGGCATATTGAGTAATTAATTTACTTTATCTTATGTAAACTTTATTTAAGTTCCACAAAATGTTTTGTAGGAGCTATCACTTCCCTTGATAGGGTTCGCATATTCTTCCATGCCACTAATTTCTTTATATGGATTTTGCATAACAGAAAATAATTTTTTAAAAGGCTCCATATTATTTTCTTCAACAGCAGCTTGAAGAGCAGTTTCAACATTATGGTTTCTAGGAATATAAATAGGATTCAACGCATCCATAGAATTAGAAATTTTTTCATCAGGTATACCTTCTTGAGAAATTCTTTCTTGCCAAATCATTAACCAGGAATCAAATTCTTTACTTCCCTTAAAAATATTTCTAATGGGTTTGTTATTACCATTTAAGCTCTTAGCAAGAAACCTAAAGCAAAGAGTAAAATCCACTTTATTTTTTTCCATTAAATTTAATAAATTAATAATGAGCTCATAATCTTTTGGGTCCTCTTTAGATAAACCAACTTTAGAACGCATTAATACCAACCAATAATTTGTATATACTGGTTTAATAAGTTGAAGCACTTCAGTAAGCAATTTTATTGATTCATCTTTTTTATCGTGAACCAATGGAATCAAAGCCTCAGCAAGTCTTGTTAAGTTCCAAGTAAGAATTGAAGGCTGGTTTTGGTATGCGTATCTACCCTGAGCATCGATTGAACTGAATACTGTTTTTGGGTTGTATGCATTCATGAATGCGCATGGACCATAATCAATTGTCTCTCCAGAGATGCTCATATTGTCTGTATTCATCACTCCATGAATAAAACCAATACTCATCCAGTTTGCAATCAAAGAGGCCTGTTGATTGCAGATAGCTGCAAAAAGAGCAAGGTAGGGGTTTTCAACATCTGCTGTATCTGGAAAATGCCTAGATATTGAATAGTCCGCTAATTTTTGTAATAGCTTAGTATCATTCTGAAGACTAGCGTATTCAAAAGTACCAATCCTAATATGGCTTGAAGCAACTCTGGTCATTAATCCTCCAGGGAGGCTTTTATCTCTTTCTACCTGCTTACCAGTCTTAATTACGGCCAAAGCTCTGGTTGAGGGAATCCCTAATGCATACATGGATTCACTTACTAAGTATTCTCTTAGAACAGGACCAAGTGCTGATTTACCATCACCTCTTCTTGAAAATGGAGTTGGACCCGATCCTTTCAGTTGAATATCTCTTAATTCTCCCTTTATATTTAAAACCTCTCCAAGAAGCAATGCTCTTCCGTCTCCAAGGTTTGGGTTAAAATGACCAAATTGATGACCTGAATAAGCTTGAGCTAAAGTTATTGAGTTAAAAGGTTTTTTGTTACCTGAGAATAGATCAAAAGCATTCTTTGAATAAAGTTTATCCAAACCAATTCCTAGTTCTAAGGCTAAATTTTCATTTAACAAGAGTATTTCTGCTGATGGATTTATAGATGCAGTGGATTCTTTGTAAAGACCCTCTAAGTCTTTAGCAAATGTATTTTGGAAATCAATTCCAAGGGCATTTTCTAACATTGTTGAACTCGTAATTACCTTAATTATTTTTAACATTTCATTGTTGCTTCTTATATAATTTAAATCAAACGATTTTTATAGGGGAGAATCCAATGATTGGAGATATGCAAAAATGGTCACCAAATGTAGCGAGCATCATCGAGCACGCTAAACAATTTCATCCTGAAACAGAAGTTATCAGTAGAATGGTTTCTGGTGATGTTCACAGAACAAATTATAATGAGGTATGTATTAGATCAAGAAAATTAGCATCCGCCTTGGTAAAAGATGGTTATAAAGAAGGTGATGTTATAGCTACTTTAGCGTTAAATACATACAGACATTTAGAAATGTATTATGGTATTTCTGGTATGGGCGCTGTTACCCATACTCTTAATTTTAGACTTCATCCCGAGCAAGCTGTATATATTATTAATCACGCAGAAGATAAAATTATTTTTGTTGAGGCTCCTTTTGTTCCAATCCTAGAGGCATTAAAAGATCAATTAAACACTGTAGAAAAATACATTATCTTATGTGATCAATCTGAAATGCCAGATACTCAATTGAAAAATGCTATTTCATACGAATCCTACATCGAAGATGGAGATGAGAATTATGAATGGCCTCAGCTAAAAGATGATGCAGCTTGTGCTCTATGTTATACATCAGGTACTACAGGAAATCCAAAAGGAGTTCTCTATTCCCATAAATCTAATATTCTTCATGCTCAAGCCTCTCTGACAGCAATGCTTATTAAACCAAGTGATAGTATTTTGATGGTAGTTCCTTTATTTCATGTGCTTGCATGGGGTATTCCTTATTATGGGCCTATGTTTGGACTAAAGCTTGTAATGCCTGGTATGCAGATGGAAGGAGAGCCTCTTTATGATCTAATTGATAGTGAGGATGTTTCTTTAGCATTTGGTGTTCCTACTATATGGATGGGCTTACTCGCTTATTGTAGAGAAAATAATAAGATTTTAAGTTCAGTTAAAAATACTATTATTGGAGGTTCAGCTCTTTCTTTATCCACTCTTCAAGAGTTTGATGAAGTTCATGATGTAAATGTTATTCATGCCTGGGGCATGACAGAGATGAGCCCTTTAGGAACTACCAATGTTCCAACTCTCGAAATGCAAAATATGAGCAAAGAAGAAAAATATGCCATTCAGCTTAAGCAAGGTAAGCCTATCTATGGGGTAGAGTTAAAAGTTGTTGATGATACTGGAAAAGATTTGCCTCATGATGGAGAATCTCAAGGGCATCTTTTAGTAAGAGGGCCGTGGATTCTTCAGAAATACTTTAAAGCAGAAAATGATGCCGTAGATAAAGATGGATGGTTTGATACCGGAGATATATCCGTTCTTGACCAAGATGGCTACATGACTATTAAAGATAGGGCTAAAGATGTAATTAAATCAGGTGGAGAATGGATTAGTTCGATTGATCTTGAGAATGCAGCATTTGGACATCCTGAGGTAGCAGAAGCTTGTGTTGTAGGCATACCACATCCTAAATGGGACGAGAGACCAATGCTATTCATAGTTACAAACACTGGTGAAGAAATTGATAAACAAAGTATTTTAGATTTCTTAGCGTCAAAAGTTGCAAAATGGTGGCTTCCTGATGAAATAATTTTCTTAAAAGAGTTACCTCATGGTGCTACAGGAAAACTTCAAAAGTTTGAATTAAGAGATGAATATACCAATTATTATATGGAGAATAAAAATGCTTAAAATAGTAAAACCATCAGAGATTGAAACAGTTATCGGAACAGAGGTAGGGCTATCAGATTGGGTAAAAGTTGACCAAGAAAGAATTAATAAATTTGCTGAAGCTACTCTAGATAATCAATTTATACATGTTGACCCTGAGCAAGCAACACCAGTTTTTGGTTCTACTATTGCTCATGGGTTTCTTTCTTTATCTCTAGCTGCAGGAATACCATTCGATCAAGAAATGGGTCTAGTTCTTGAGGGAACAAAGATGGGTCTAAACTATGGCTTAGATAAGGTAAGGTTCTTAAGTCCAGTTCCGGTTGATTCAGAAGTTAGAATAAGAATGGAATGTTTGGACATTTCTGAAAAAAATCCAGGACAATTTCTTGCTAAGACTAAAGTGACTATGGAAATCAAAGGCGTGGAAAAACCAGCCTATATTGCTGAAACATTAAGTTTGTTTATTATTTAGTTTAGCTATTTAAAAGGTTTTTAAGAATGTCATTTACGCTTTTAGGGTTAGCCTTGCCTTGCGTTTCTTTCATTACTTGTCCAACAAAGAAACCAAAAAGTTTATCTTTGCCACCTTTATAGGCTTCTACTTGTGACAGGTTGTTATTAATAATTTTTTGAGCAATTTCTTCTAAAATAGACTCATCTTGAATCTGAACAAGCCCTTTGTCTTTAATTATATTATCGACATCATCACCTGACTCCCAAACTTCTTCCAAGATAGATTTAGCTATTTTGCCTGAAATGGTTTTATCTGAAATTCTTTCAATAAGAATAGCAAAATTATTTGAGCTTAGCTTTGACTCTTCAATATCAATATTGTCACTATTTAAAAGTGCACTCACATCTCCAACTAACCAATTTGCTACTAATTTTGAGTCATTGGTTTTTGAGCATGCTTCTTCAAACATATTAGCCATGGTTTTAGAGGAAGAAATTATTTTTGCTTCTGCTTCTTCTAAATTAGCTTCTGATATATATCTTTTTTCTTTTTCATCTGGCAGCTCAGGCAGATTATTTTTTATATCATTAAATTCATCATCTGATATTACAACAGGGAGAAGATCAGGGCAGGGAAAGTACCTGTAATCATTAGCTTCTTCTTTTGATCTCATAGATCTTGTTTCATTTTTAACACTATCGTAAAGTCTTGTTTCTTGAACTACAGATTCCCCAGATTCAATTATTCTTATTTGTCGTTCAATTTCAAAATTAATTGCTCTTTCTATAAATTTGAAAGAATTAATATTTTTAATCTCTGCTCTTGTACCAAGTTCCTCGTCAGCTTCTTTTTTAATAGAAACATTAACATCGCACCTCATAGATCCTTGAGCCATATTGCCATCACATATATCTAAAAATGTTACAAGCTGTCTTACCGCCTTGAAATAGGCAACAGCTTCTTTAGCATTTGATATTTCAGGCTCTGAAACTATCTCTAATAATGGTGTTCCAGCTCGGTTTAAATCAACACCGGTTTCACCATCAAACAAATCATGGATCGATTTGCCAGCATCTTCTTCTAAATGAGCCCTTGTGATATTGATAACTTTTTCAGAACCATCCACATCAATTTTTATTGAGCCTTTACCAACTATAGGCATTGCCATTTGAGTGATCTGATATCCTTTTGGCAAATCTGGATAAAAGTAATTTTTTCTATCGAAAGATGATGTTTGGTTTATTTCAGCATTTGTAGCTAAACCAAAACGAATGGCTTTATAAAATGCTTCTCTATTTGCAACAGGCAGGACCCCAGGAAGCCCCATATCTATAAGATCAACATGAGTATTTGGTTCAGCACCAAAGCCGGTAGATCCCCCAGAAAATAACTTAGAGTTGGTAGATAATTGAACGTGTATCTCTAACCCTATAACAGTTTCCCAGCTCATTATATATTTTCTCCACTTGGTGTTTTTAGGTGGAAGTCTGTTGTTTTTTGAAAATTATGTGCGAACTGAAGAAGTTTGCTTTCTTCAAGGAAATTACCAATCAATTGGAGGCCTATCGGCTTGTTATCAACAAACCCATTTGGAATTGATAGGGCCGGAAGCCCTGCTAAGTTTGCAGGAATCGTAAATAAATCTTCTAAATACATTTGGATAGGATCACTTCCTTTTGATCCAGCTTTAAATGCAGGCCCTCTTGTAGTTGGGGACATCAGAACGTCAACTTTTAAAAATGCCTCATCAAAATCATTTTTAATTAGTCTTCTTACCTGTTGAGCTTTTTTATAATACGCATCATAGAATCCTGCTGATAAAACATAAGACCCAATAAGTATTCTTCTCTTAACTTCATCACCAAAACCTTCCGATCTTGTTCTGATATATAAATCTTCTAAGTTTTTAGGGTCATCACATCTTTTTCCAAATTTAACTCCATCAAATCTTGAAAGATTTGATGAACATTCAGCTGGCGCGACGACATAATAAGTAGGGACAGATAATGAAATATTTGGAAGTGATATCTCTATAAATTCTGCTCCTAAAGATTCATAGTGTTTTTTAGATTCTTCAAAAACTTTTACAACCTCACTATCAAGTTTTGAAAGATCAAATTCCTTTACAATCCCTATTTTCATTCCTTTAATTGGTTGGTCAATATCTTTAGTAAAATCAGGAATATGTTCATTCAATGATGTTGTATCTTTATTGTCATGCGAGCACATTTCATTCAGTAAAATTGCACAATCTTCAGCTGTTCTGGCCATTGGTCCAGCCTGGTCTAGACTTGATGCAAAAGCAATCATTCCCCATCTTGATATTCTTCCATATGTTGGTTTTAGCCCAGTAATCCCACATAAAGAAGCAGGTTGTCTGATTGACCCGCCAGTATCAGTGCCAGTTGCTGCTGGAACTATGCCACTAGATACAGCAGATGCCGAGCCCCCAGAACTTCCACCTGGAACAAGATTCTTGCCCCATGGGTTTTCAACATTTCCATAAAAACTTGTCTCATTAGAAGAGCCCATAGCAAACTCATCCATATTAGTCTTTCCAACTGAAATACATCCAGCATTTTCAAGGTTAGAGATAACGGTAGCTGAGTATGGAGGTATGAAGCTTGATAGCATATTAGAGCCACAAGTTGTTCTTAAATCTTTAGTACAAAATAGATCCTTCTGAGCAATTGGTATTCCTGCTAACGATGAACCATTCTTTTTGCTATCAAGTAAAGTTGCTTTTTCAATTGCCGCATCTTTGTTTAAGGTTATGAATGCATTCAGATCCATTTTAGATTCTATTAATGTAAAAGTTTCATTAATAAGTTCCTTATGAGAAATCTCTTTATTTTGAAGCATACTAGTAAGGTTTTTAATACTTTTGTATTGAATACTCATTCCACAACCCTTGGCACTAAAAAGTAATCTTCATTTGATTTTGGAGCCCTATCTAAAAAAGTATCTTTTCTATTTTCAGCAGTGACTTTATCTTCTCTAGTTTGAGCTTTCTTTTCTAATGGGTTGGTTAATGGCTCTATCCCATCAACATTAGCATTATCTAATTGATCAACAAATTTGATAATATTTTCAAGATCAGTTGTTATTTTATCTTCATTCCCTTCATCTAAGGCAATTCTTGAAAGATAAGCTATGGTTGTAACTGTTTTCTTGTCCATATATAGGATATTATTATAAATTAGATGGGGATATTAACCCAACTAAACTATTATTTACATATTTTTTAAGGATTACCGTGGATTTCAATATTTTCAAGACAATAAGAGGGTATTTTTCTAATGATTTATCAATTGATTTAGGAACTGCTAATACACTTATTTATACCAAAGATGTTGGCATTGTTCTCGACGAACCATCAGTTGTAGCAATTAGAGAAGCCAGGGGTCAAAAAACTGTTGTTGCAGTTGGTACAGAAGCTAAGAAGATGCTTGGAAGAACGCCAGGAAATATAAAAGCAATTCGTCCCTTATCTGAAGGTGTAATAGCAGATTTCCAAGTTACTGAGAAAATGCTTCAACACTTTATTGCAAAAGTCCATGAACAACGATTTATTAAACCAAGCCCTAGAGTTTTAGTTTGCGTTCCTTGTAGATCAACCCAAGTTGAAAGAAGAGCTATTAGGGAGTCAGTTTTAGGCGCTGGTGCAAGAGATGTAAAACTTATTGAAGAGCCCATGGCTGCTGCAATAGGAGCAGGTCTTCCAGTTGAGGAAGCTAGCGGAAATATGGTTGTTGACATAGGCGGAGGCACATCAGAAATAGCTATTCTTTCTTTGAATGGGGTTGTTTATGCAGAATCTGTAAAAATTGGTGGAGATAAGATGGACGAGTCAATAACATCTTGGATTAGAAGAAATTACGGATGTGTTATTGGTGAATCAACAGCAGAAAAAATTAAATATACTATTGGTTGCGCTACCCCAGACTCTGAAAAGCTTGAGATGTCGATAACTGGAAGAAATCTTGCAGAAGGCATACCTGAAACCTTTACCATTAATAGTGATCAGATTTTTGATGCCATGAAGGATCCTTTGTACGGCATAGTTAGAGCTATTCGAAATGCTTTAGAGCTATCACCGCCAGAACTGGCAGCTGATATTGCTGAAAGAGGTATAGTTCTTACTGGAGGAGGCGCTTTGATGAGAGATCTAGATAAGCTTATCTCAAGCTCAACAGGGATACCTGTTATTGTTGCAGAAGATCCTTTGACATGCGTAGCAAGAGGTGGCGGACAAGCTCTTGAAATAATGGATAAATACAATATCGATCTCCTTTCTTCTGAATAAAAGACTATGTCAAGGGTAGCACCCACAAGAGGCTCTAAAACAATATCATTTTTATTAATTTCTTTTTCAGCCCTTTTACTTTACCTAGACACGACTTATAAGAGTTTTGAGGGCATTAAAAATACATATAAGTCTTTTGAGATATCCACTTCTTATGTTTTAAAGAAATTAGCAATAGATCCAATTTTATATATTTACGAGATATCCTCATACAAAGCATATTTAATAAAAGAGAACAAAGAACTTAGATTGGCACTAGACGAAAGTCATCTCGCTAATTTTATAATTTCTAAAGATTCTAATTTTTTTGCAAATGACCAACTTATTGAAGCTTTTATAATCAAGAATGGTTTAGATGATATTTTTCATCTTGCAAAAATTAAGTTTTTTGATACTCAGCTTTATTTTTGTTGCAGTCAGCATAGAGTATTTATTGAAATTTTTAATAAACCTAGTATTGAGTTTATTGGTAGTCCTGTTATCAATAGTTCTGGTATTCTTGGTCAAATCATTCATAACAATAATTTTCTAGAAGTTCTACTTTTAACAGATGAATCCCATGTTATTCCTGTTGAATCAGAAAACTATTTCTGCAATGCAGAAGGTAACGGGACCACCGGAAAAATTTATTGTACTTATAGCACATTGCTCTGGCCTGAAGAAATTAAACAAGGCCAGAAATTTTTTTCCTCAGGCATGGGTGGAGTATATCCAAGAGGCTTATTGATTGGTACTGTGGGTGAAATTAAAAAAATTGATGAATCTATAATTCGTTTTGAGATCGATCTTATAGCAGACCCGCTTCAAGAAAATATACTAGGAGTTTTGGAAAACCTATGAACAATGTAAGTATACCTAAGGTTATTCTAATATTATTTATAGTGGATTACATAGAGTCCATAACAGCGCCAATCCTAATACAAGCTTTTATCAATATACCTTTAACTTTTTTAGTATTCAGTTTTGTTGTGTATAGATCGAACTCAAATCCAGGTTCTATTTTTGCATTTTTTATTGGGCTTTATGTTGATATTATTTCAGATTCTCCTATCGGGTTGAATGCAATGTTATTCTGCATAATGTCTCATCTAATTAATAGCTACTCAAATACATTCAGGCTATTTTCATATTTTCAAATCTGTTTATTTTTTAGCGCATCTTCGCTATTTTTTATAGGATTCAAAAATCTTTTTATAAATATAGAAAATTTTTCATATTTAGAGCTCATTACTAGCTTTATATTTAATAGCTTCTTATTGATAACTTTATCAATCTCAAGATTTAATTTCTTAAGAAATATATCTAGAAGGTGATAATCTAATAACATGAAAGCAATTAAGAGATTTTTTTTATACCTCTTTATTCTTTTTAGCTCTTTATTAGTATTATTATTTGTTTTTTATTCCCTATTAGTATTTAGACCAGTCTTAGCTACAAAAGTACTCGATACTTTTTTTGTACCAGAATACTCATTAAGTATTAAATCAATAAGTTCAAATAATTCGTTATTAGCTCCAAATTTTTCACTTAAAGAAATTAATGTTTTTAATTCAAATCAGTTAGAAATACTTTCGATACCCAAAATAACTTTTGGAATAGATATTTTTCAATCTTTATCTACTGGATATATAAACCTTTCTATATTAGAGATCGACTCATTTAAAACCCAAGAGGATAGCTCCAATAAACAAGCCAAACCAATTTTTATTAAAGGCCGCAAACTAAAAATAAATAACGACAATTTACAAATCTCTTCTTCATATTTTGAGATTAATGCAACCAAGTTTTATTCAACAATTGAATTTAAGGATGGGCTTATAAATTCATACCCATATACCAATATTCGTGCTTTTATTGATAGCAAATCAAATGATATATTTTATTCTAGCAAACATTTTTTTAATGAGGATTCTTTACAGAAAGCCAATTTATTTGATCTATCATCCTTTAAAGAGAATAAGATAAATTTAAATTTAAATACTAAAGGTATATATAATTTTAAGACCAAGAAATCTCAAAGGTTTGATAGGCTTATTTTTAATAACTCAATGCTTGAAAATAAATCTGATTTCAAGACAGAAAATATTAATGCAGCTTTATTTTCCGCTATAGATAAATCAATTCATGGTTTATTTCAAGCCAACATTCCTGATCAACAAATAGAAGGAAGCATTTCCTTTAGTCAGAAGGATGGTCTAAAAATACGATCAAATCTATCAATAGATATGTCTAAAATAATGCCAAAAAATCAATACCTGTCTCTCTCTGGAGAGGAGAATTTTAAAATAGTGATGACGGTTAAAAAAAATCAAACTTCAATGGATCTTTTTACAAACCTTATTAATACTTCAATGACGTCAAGTCTTAAAGATTTATATAAACCGATAAATGAGATTTTAAATACATCAATTCAGATTGAAGATATGTCTGAAATCTCATATCTTATAAAAAATAAGAAAATTCATTCTTTTATAGATAAAAATAATAATGGGTTTTTTGCTCTAGGAAACTTTTTCAAGACTGACCTTAAAGCAGATAAGTTTAATGATGGATTTTATATATATTTAAATCTAAATGAACTAAATTTAGATGATATTTTTTATACCCAATCAGATAAAAGCGGTGGAATGACGTTAAGGGAGATTAAAATAAAGACAAAAAAATTTAATTTCCTGAACAATTTATATGCTGACCAGTCAATAAATATTTTATTCAAAGATGAAATAGAGGCTAAGCTTTTTGGAAAAGATTTAAATGGAACTATTAATGTCGACAAAACAAATTTTATTAAAATTAATTTAAGCAAGACTAAATTTAATTTCAAAGGCCTTGATATTGCTAAAAGTGAATTTGCTTCAGATCTTAATAATATTAACCTCAGATTTATTGGAAAAGATATACAAACAGAGGACGAGCTATTTCAGGACATTGATTTCTACCTTCTTAGGAATAAAAATATTTTAACCATTGATGATATTAAGATTGATAGTCAAAGATTTACAATAGGTCCTAATACAGATAATGAAAAAGCATATATAAGTTATAACAACGTGAATGATCTATATAAGCTCAGAGGGAACTATAAATTAGACAACTCTTCAGGTTATTTTAATAATATATTTAATTATGATTTTGATCTTCTTGAAACAAATTTAAATATTCAATGGAATAGCTTAAGTTCATTAGTAAACTTAGAGGGCGAACTTAGTTTTTTGATTAAAGATTTAAATATTAATAGAGAAATACCTGATTCAACACTCTTGAGAGCCTTAAAAATATTAAATCTAAATGCTATCGTTGATGGACTAGATGAATCTCCTGATAGTTCTTTATTTATTAGTAGAGCGGCTGGTAATATGATTATAAGTAAAACAAGGGCATTAATTAGTTCCCCAATAAAAATTGAGACCACAGAGGCTAGCATGAGATGGGTTGGCGAAATACTTAAAAATAATAAAGGCGAGCTTAATGATTTAAATTTAGACTTGGCGATGAGATTGAAAATTTCTGAGAATATCCCTTGGTATGCTGCAATTTTTGGAGGTATACCAGCTCTTGCAGGTGGAGTTGTTTTAGAGAATATTTTTGAAAATGTTATAGAGGATGCATCTACTATTAATTTTAAAATGCAAGGAACTATAGAGGAGCCTGACCTTGTTAGGCTAAATTAAAAATATTGTTGCCAAACCTAAGAATGAAAGAAATCCTACAACATCCGTTACTGTTGTCACTACAACACTACCAGCAATGGCCGGGTCTTGTTTAAAGTGTCTTAAGATAAGAGGAACAAAAACCCCAGCTAAGACAGAGCTAATAAGATTAATAATTAGAGCGCATGAAATAAGGATTGATAAAATAATCTCGTTAAACCAAATATAGGTTGCAACACCTACAAGAACAGATAAAACCATACCATTCAATATAGATACAGCTAATTCTCTTTTTAGTAACCATCTTAAGTTTGATGAGCTAATTTGTTCTAATGTTAATCCTCTTAAAACTATTGTGAGTGTTTGTGTTGCTGCTACCCCACCCATGCTTGCAACTATAGGCATTAAGACCGCTAAATAAACAATCTGATCTAATGTGTCTTTAAAAATATTAATAGTCATTGAGGCAATAAAGGCTGTCAATAAATTCATACTTAGCCAAAAAACTCTACTTTTTGCAGCTCTTCCTGGTGGCGCAAAAGTATCTTCAGCCACACCCGCCATCCCTAAAAAGTTTTGATCAGCATCCTCTCTTATAACATCGACTACATCATCAATTGTTATTCTTCCAATTAACTTTCCTGACTCATCAATAACAGCAGAAGAAACTAAGTCATTTCTCTCAAATAATATTGCAACCTCCTTGTCTTCTTGATCCACAACTATAGGAAGAATATTTGTTTCCATAACCTCTCTTACAGTTAAAGACAGTTTGCTCGTAATAATTTTACTAATAGATAATTCACCTACATATTTATCCTCTTTTGATACAACAAAAATTTTGTCGGTATTCTCGGGAAGCTCATCTTGGTCTCTTAGGTAGTTAATTACTACCTCCATAGTATGGCTAGGCCTAACACTAATAACATCAGTATTTAATAGACCTCCGGCTGTATCATCGGGATAGGTGAGGCCAAGTTCAATTCTTTGCCTATCTCTAAGAGACATTTTAGATAGAATTTTTTTCATTCTATCTTCGGGGAGGTTCTGTAAAATGTCTACAACCTCATCCAGCTCTAATTCTTTTACAGCTTCGGCTAACTCATCATTAGAGATATTTGAAATAAGATCTTGCTGAATCTCTTCACCGAGATCTGAAAGAACATCTCCCTCTTCATCAATTTCCAATAAAGAAAATAGAAGGGATCTTTGTTTTGGAGGAGAAGATTCAAGGGCATGGGCAATTTCAGAAGAAGACATTTTATTAAGCAGCCTTCTGATTTCATTTAATGAAAGATTAGAAGATTCATCTAAAATTATTTTTAGATTCTCTTGAATATCTAAGTTATCCATGAAGTAATTCTACATGAACTAAAAAAAAATTATCTATTTCTAGAAGAGGGAAGGTTAAGTTTCTTTCTATATTTAGTGATTGTTCTTCTTGCTAAATTAAAGCCTCTTTTATTCAACTCTACTGCAATCTTATTATCACTTTTTGGATTTTTTTCTTCACTAATAATATTTTTAATAAGCTGCATCAGCTGAAGAGGTGTTACATTTCTTGTTTTAGAAACAGAGGACACTAAGAGTGATTTAAGAAGCATTATCCCTTTAGGAGTATCAATATATTTTGACCTCAATATTCTAGAAATAGTTGAAGGATGAAGATTCAACTCCTCAGCAAGTTCCTTATTTGAAAGAGGGTTAATTTTTAAAGGATTTTCTCCAAAAAACGATATTTGTTTTTTACAAATTAGTTCACCTACCTTAAAAATAGTGTCATTTCTCTTTTTAACTGATGATATTAACCACTTAGCATCTTGAATTTTTTCTGCCAACTCTTTATTGGGAATTTTTTTTAATTCTTGGCCCATGGAATCTAGAAGATCTTCATCAATTTTAATTTTTGGAAAATTATCAGTAACAAAGTCTGTATACAATTCATTATTCTCAAGTCTTATTCTTATATCTGGTATTACAAAATTTGTATGTTCAAAATTTAAACCAGGACTCAAATCGCATGATTTAATTTCGTGTATTGCCTTATCTATATCACGTGCATCTAAGCCTTGAGAAACTAACTCTTTCCTTATATTGTCAAGGTCATCAGATTTGCTTTGAAGCAATATATTTTCTGCAATATCTTTAATTTTTTGTGGTAGCTGCTTGCTTACAATTTGAATTTTTATGCACTCTTTAAAATTTCTAAAGCCTATTCCAGCTGGTTCAAGTTTGTGTATAACATTCAAGAGGATATTTTCAATTTCATTAAAATTAAATTTAAAGTTCATTATAGATTTTAGATCATCTATTTCATCAATAAGCTGACCAGACTCATCTAAACTGTCAATGATTGAAAGTGCTATTAAGCTTGAGTCATTATCAAGACTTAAGTCAGTAATTTGCTTTATAAGACTCTCTCTAAGGTTCTCAGAGGCAGCTATTTCAAAATCAAAATCTTCACTATTGCTAATTTTAAAATCAAAATCCTCTAATTCCTCTTTTTCTATGAATGGGTTTACCTCTATCTCACTTTCAATTTTTTGAATTAACTCATATCTTGATAGCTGAAGTAAATCAATGGATTTTTTTAAAAGAGGAGTTAAAGATACTTTTTGTGTTTGCTTAAATTCTTTAATAAGTGATATAGCCATTTTTTAACTATACATATTGCCAAGATACACTTTTTTAACTAAGTCATTATTTATTAGGTCTGCTTTAACGCCTTTGGCAATGACCCGACCTCTATTAACAACTATTGCGTTATCACAAATATCGAGAGCTTCTCGAACATTATGATCAGTAATTAGAATGGCAATACCTTTATCTTTTAATGTTCTTAAAACATTCTTTATTTCATCTATGGCAATAGGATCAATTCCTGCAAATGGCTCATCTAAAAGTATTATCTTGGGAGAAGCAGCTAGAGTTCTTGCAATTTCTACTTTTCTTCTCTGCCCTCCAGAGAGTTGCCGTCCTTTTAAATCTAGTATTTGTTCAAGACTAAACTCTTCAATAGATTGAGTCATAAATTGAGATATTTTATTCTTTTCCTTTAGAGATATTTCTGCCAAGCCATAAAGATTTTCATAAACAGTTAAATCTTGAAATATTGAAGGTTCTTGTGGAAGATATTTTATTCCCATATTCGATCTTTTATGCATGGGTAAGTTTGAAATATCATTACCGTTGAAAATGATTTCACCAGAATCTAATTTAATTAACCCAGCTATTAAATAAAACGTAGTAGTCTTACCTGCGCCATTAGGCCCTAACAAACCATTTACAGAACCAGGCTTTATTTCAAAGCTAACTTTATCAACTATAATCTTATCTTTTATTGATTTAGATATTTCATTTAAAGTTAGCATTATATTTTAACGTTATTCATTAGAGGTCATCTTTCCATTCTCAGGATTAAATACAATTGAATTAGATGAGATATTTAAGTTGTCATAGTTCATTATCGCCTTGCCGATTAGTTGAACTTTACTATTACTAAAAAAAATTATTTTGTTAGCACTCCCTTTAAAATTTTTAGAGCCTGCCATAGAATTAATAGAGGAGGGCATCCCTTCTAAAGTTATGGTTTTATCTAATTCATTGTATATAGCTCTATCTGATTTAAGAATTAACTTACCAGTATTCAGCAATACATTGTCCGAAAATGTAATTTGATTTTTCGCTGGGGATACGATGATTGAAGTGGCATCAATTTCTAAATTATCAATATAAGATTCAGAGGACAGGCTCAGGATTAGTAAAGAAGAGCAAATAAATAAAAATTTAAAATGATGCAAGTTATAAAATCCTTGCCTGAATTAAGTCATGCATTGACAGGACTCCAATATTTTTAGCTCCCTTCATGACTACCAAGGTAAAAATTTTATTTTTTTCCATTATTTCTGCAGCATCTATTGCAAGAGCAGAGCCTGCAATTGTTCTAAATTTCTTTGTCATTACATCTTTAATTTTAGTTGTATTAATATCTAATTTTTGATTCAAACATCTTCTTAGATCACCATCTGTAAAAATTCCAATTATTTTTGATTTATCTTCTACTAAAGTAATTCCGAGTCCTTTGTTGGTTATTTCTATTAGAGCTGCAGAAAGAAGTGTATTTTTATCTACTGATGGAATGTCACTATCTTTATGCATGATATGCTCCACTTGAGTTATTAGCTTCTTACCTAATTTTCCTGCAGGATGTGAGCTTGCAAAATCATTTTTTGTGAACCCTTTTGATTCAAGCAGTGCTATAGCTAAAGCATCTCCAAATGCAAGAGCGGCAGTGGTTGAGGTAGTTGGAGCAAGACCTAAAGGGCATGCTTCATCTTTGGTATTTAAGACTATTGATATATCTGCAGATTTCGATATGGTTGAGCTTTTTTTTCCCGTTAAAGATGATATTTTGTATGAAAGCCTCTTAAGAGAGGGGATAATATTGATAATTTCATCAGTCTCGCCTGAATTTGATATTAATAAAACAATATCTTTTTTTTCTATCAACCCCATATCGCCATGAGCCGCCTCAGTTGGGTGTATGAATACAGAACCAGTCCCAGTACTGGAAAGCGTTGCAGATATTTTTTGACCTATATGACCTGACTTCCCAACACCCATAATTACAAACTTTCCATCACTACTTCTAATTTCATCACACAGGCGCTCAAAATTTTTATCAAGTTGAGTAGATAAGTTTTTAATAGCATCTGACTCTATTTTAAAAGTTCTTTTTGCTGATGCTATGTAATTAAATTTTTTCATATATTTTCTGACGATTGCTGAATTTTTATTTATGTCTAAATGGTATAATAGACCAATGTTAAAAGTACGTAAAAATTTTTTATATTTATTATTAGTTTTGTTGTTAACTAATAATATCTTATCTGAAGAAGACCCATACATATTTATCGATAAAAATGCTCAACAAATGGTTGTTGTACTTATAGAGAATAAGAGCTTATTTCTAGATGACAGGTCAGCTTATGAAGATAAAATTAAAGAAATTTTTGAACCGATGATAGATTTTAAGAGAGTCGCTGCTGGTGTTATGGGTAGGCAGCATTATATGAAAGCTTCACCCGACCAAAGAAATAAATTTGTTGATGTATTTCGAAATTCATTACTAGATACTTATTCAGAAACATTGGCGCAATGGGAAAATCAAGATATAGATACTATTTTTCCAGAAACAAGAGATTTTATAGATAAAAAAAGTATTGAAGTAAGACAAATACTAAATACCGGAAGTAGTAAATATCCCATCTCATATAAACTTAGAAAAAATAAAGATGGATCATGGATGATTATTAATATAATTGTAAATGGAGTTAATCTTGGGTTAACTTTTAAAAATCAATTTCAAGCATTGGCTATAAAAAATAATGGCGATATTGAAAAAACTCTTGATGGCTGGGTGTCAGATGCCGGGGATGCTGGAATAAGTGGATAAAAGCTTAATACAAGAAATTATTCTTCAAAAAATCCCGGATGCTCAATGTTCTTTTGTTGGCGATACATGTAATTTAAAGCTTGTTGTATCGTCTTCAGCTTTTAAAGGATTGTCTCTTATAGAACAACACAAGCTAGTCTTAAACTCTTTAAAAGAAAAGTTTGAATCTGGATCCCTTCACGCGTTAAGTTTAGAAACAAAACCAGGCTAGTAAAAATGGAAAAACTCTTAATCAAAGGTGGTAAATCTCTTAAAGGAACGATCATGTGTGCAGGTGCAAAAAATGCAGCCCTGCCAATGATAGCTGCCACTATATTGTCTTCTGAGAGCGTTGTTCTTAAAAATTTACCTTATCTTCAAGACATAACTACCATGTTTGAGTTACTAGGTTCTATGGGTGCAGAGATTATTCTTAATGAAAATATGGATTTTAATATTTCTTCTAATAGCCTTTCAGACACAGAGGCAAGGTACGAGCTTGTCAAGACAATGAGAGCATCTATCTTGGTTTTAGGACCTCTAGTTGCAAAGTATGGAAAAGCAAGAATTGCTTTGCCTGGTGGTTGTGCTATTGGTTCCAGACCAGTGAATTTTCACCTTGATGCTTTAGAACAACTTGGAGCAAAAATTGTTCTTAGAAATGGATATATAGAAGCAACGGCTGATCGGCTTATTGGTACCAAAATTAAGTTTGATGGCGTTACTGTTACCGGTACAGAGAATATTATGATGGCTGCATCTTTAGCAGAGGGTACCACCCATTTAACAAACGTTGCCAAAGAGCCCGAGATCGAAGATTTAGCTAACTTGCTTAATGCAATGGGAGCAAATATCCAAGGAGCTGGCACAGAAGAGATTATTATAAGTGGCGTTAAGGAGCTCAATGGAACATCATTTAGCATTCCTGCTGACAGAATAGAGGCTGGGACTTATTTAGTTGCAGCTGCTGTTACCAATGGCAGTGTTCTCGTAAATGGCATTAATCCACAAAGGCTAACCAAAGTGATTCAAAAACTAGAGGAATCAGGTGCAACAATCTCTACTACCAAAGACTCCATTTCTTTATCAATGGAAAATAAAAAGTTAAAGCCAGTTGATATAACTACAGCTCCTTTTCCAGAATTTCCTACTGATATGCAAGCTCAGTTTTCTGTAATGAATGCAATTGCAAGTGGAACATCAAATATATATGAAACTGTTTTTGAAAATAGATTTATGCATATTCAAGAGTTAAATAGAATGGGGTGTGATATTGAAATTAATGGAAATCAAGCAATTATAAAGGGCGTAGACAGCTTGTATGGCGCAGAAGTTATGGCAACTGATCTAAGGGCCTCTGCCAGTCTCATATTGGCGGGTTTGTGTGCATCTGGACAGACTACCGTGAGCAGGATTTATCATATAGATAGGGGATATGAAAGAATCGAAGAAAAGCTTAATTATTTGGGAGCTGAGATTTTAAGATTACCTAGTTAAATTTTTCAACATCATCTGATGAGATTGCTATCGCTTTAATTTCTCCATTAGAGCTAATAATTTTTAGGTTGATAATTTCTCCAAATGTTAATGATTTTAAGGACTCTGTAAGATTTGCCCATGAGCTAGCAGCTTCATTAATTTCAATTATTATATCAGTTGCTCTAACTCCGCTTTCATAAAGAGGGCCAAATTCATCAATTTCAATTACACGTAATCCATTTAAAGATTTGTTGCTTAAATTTACTCTTACATCGCTAACTCTAAAATTACCTATCCATGCAGACCTTACTTTTCCGTATTGAATTATTTCTGAAGTAATCTCAGCAATGGCATTAGATGGTATTGCAAAGCCTAAACCTTGATAAGCTCCAGTTTTTGAAAATATTTTTGTGTTAATGCCAATTAAATTGCCTTTCTCGTTAATTAGCGCCCCACCAGAATTACCTGGATTTATTGCAGCATCAGTTTGGATGAGCTCTAAATATGGATTGCCATAATCTCTTCCGGTCGCACTAACTATTCCACTTGATACAGAAATTCCTATTCCATATGGGTTTCCAATAGCTAAAACTTTATCACCTATTTTAATATTAGAACTATCTGCAATTTTAATTGGAACTAATAGGTCTTCTGGTAATACTTTAAGGATTGCAATATCAGAATTAATATCAAAACCAATAATCTTTGCTACTTGCTCTTTACCATCTCCAAGTTTTACTTTTACAACCTTTCCTTTTGAGACAACATGAAAATTGGTAACTATATATCCATCTTTAGAAAAGATGACTCCAGAGCCAATTGAAATAGGCCTAAGAGAGTATGAGCTGTTATTGTAAGAGGCTACTATTACAACCGAAGAAATAGATTTTTCAGTAGCTTTAACAAATTTATTGTTATCATGGTTTGTGTATACCCATGTTACTAACAGTGCCAATGCAATTAATAACAAATAATGAAACTTTATCTCTTTTAAATAATTCATAATAATATGATTCAAAATATCATTGATGATCTAAAAATCCAAGATATTACTCTCGACAAGGGCCAATTAAATCTTATTGAGAATTTAGTTGAACAACACAATATTGAAAATAATTTTTTCGATAACCTCATAAAAAAACAAAAAAAAAGAGGTGCTTATATTTGGGGTGACGTTGGAAGGGGTAAAACTCTTATTATTAAATCTTTTTTAAAAGAAATTTCAAACAATACCTCTTCTTTTCATTACATTGATTTGATGCATGACATACACAATCAACTAAAGGACTTATCAAGTAACAAAGATCCAATAAATATTATTGCAAAAAACTATTACAGTAAGTTTAAAGTAATTCTTATAGATGAGTTTCAGGTAGAGGATGTAGCTGATGCAATGATCATAGGTAATTTATTAAACCAGCTAATAATTAATGGAGTTGAATTATATCTAACTTCCAATGCCCACCCAGATAACTTATATAAAGATGGTTTGCAGAGGCAAAAATTTATGAAGGCAATGAACTTTTTGAAGAACAACTTAAATATTTATGAGCTTGGGGGAGCAATGGATTACAGAACAAGAAATATTCATCAATTTAGTGAAGTAGATTCCAATCCCTCTTTAAAAATGAGTGATAGTGAAATAAAGGATTTCCTAATAAAAAATTTTAGTGAATTTGAGGTTAGCTTTGATAATTTTTCCATAAACTCAAGAAAACTTAAATGCAAGGCATACTCTAATAATTTTCTTTGGGTTTCTTATAAAGACTTCTTTATTCAACCTACTGGCTCTAAAGATTTTATTGAGATATGTAAAAATATAGATTGGATTTTTATAAATGATTTCCATCAGTATGATGATAATCATGCAGATATTATTAGAAGGTTTATTTCTTTTATAGACATTTGTTATAGAGAGAATACAAAAGTAAAGTTTTTTATTGACTCAAAATCTATTGAAAATCTATATAAAGGTACAAAACTAAACATTTTATGGAATAGATGTGCCAGCAGACTCAAAGAGATGCAAACTATTGAATATTTAGAATCTAGTAAATAATGAAAAATTATGCTGATAAATATTGCTAATTCATCCTCAAAACATTAATATTCGCATCTTACAAAAATATGATTATGAAAACATTCGCACTAAAAAAAGAAAATGTAGACAGACAATGGTTTGTTATTGATGCATCTGACAAAATTCTGGGTAGAGTTGCTACTAAAATTGCAGACAGAATAAGGGGAAAAGACAAACCTACTTTCACACCTCACACCGATGGTGGTGATTATGTTGTTGTAATAAATGCAGAAAAGATCAAAGTTACCGGTGAGAAATTTAATGATAAAAAATATTACACTCACTCATTATATCCTGGTGGGCTAAAGACTAAGACTTTTAGAGAAATGAATGAAAAACATCCTGAAAGAATTATAGAAGAAGCTGTTAAAGGAATGTTACCAAAAAATAAACTAGGAAAATCAATGATCAAAAAACTAAAAGTATTTAGTGGTCCAGATCATGAGCATGAATCTCAACAACCTATAGAGTGGAATCCAAAAATATGACATCAGAAATTCATTACGCAACAGGTAGAAGAAAAACTTCATCTGCTAGAATTTACTTATCCACTGGAAAGGGTGATATAACTGTTAATGATAAAAAATTAGATGTTTACTTTGGGAGAAAAGTAGCACAGATGCTTGTAATGCAACCTTTAGAGATGACAGATCTTGAAGGAAAGCTTGATATCAATATCAAGGTAAAAGGCGGTGGTAGTTTTGGACAAGCAGGTGCAATTAGACATGGTATCTCAAGAGCTCTCATAGCTTTTGATGAGGAATTAAGACCTCAGCTTAAAAAAGCTGGTTTGTTAACTAGAGACCCTAGAAAAGTTGAAAGAAAGAAACCTGGTTTGGTAAAAGCTAGAAAAAGTAAACAGTTCTCAAAACGTTAATTTTTCAAATTTATACATTAAAATTAGTGGTATAATCTGCCTGTTTTTTAGTACACAATTAACAAGAAAATAAAGAATTAATGCAAGAAAAAGACAATACAAGAAGGAAAGTACTTATTGGATTGACAAGTGCAGTTGGTCTTTCTGGAGTTCCATTCGTAGCAACACCATTTATAGCAGCTTGGAATCCAAGCGCACGTGCAAAAGCTGCTGGAGCATCAGTAAAAATCGATGTTTCAAAAATGCAATATGGACAGCAGATACAAGTTGCATGGCGTAAGCAGCCGGTTTTTGTAATCAGACAGACTAAAGAAAGTCTTGCAGGCTTAGAACAAACTCTGTCCAAGCTTTCTGACCCCAACTCAGAGGCTATTGATGAACCATACAGAGGTTTAAATGCAACAAGATCAAAAAGTAGTGAATATTCAGTTATAGCAGGAGTTTGTACTCATTTAGGTTGTTCTCCAAAGTATCATCCGGAAGTTGAGCCAAAGCCATGGGATGCATCTTGGTCTGGTGGATTCTTTTGTCCTTGTCATGGATCAATGTTTGATATGGTAGGAAGAGTATTCAAAGGTGTGCCCGCACCAACAAATCTTCCAGTACCTCCTCATTTTTTTGATGGCAGTATTTTAACTATAGGTGAAGATGGAGGAGTTGCATAAATGAATGGAGTAGTAGGAAAAATGTTTGGTTGGTTTAATAGTAGACTTCCAATAGCTAATACTTTTGAAAGACATCTTTCAAAGCATCCCGTTCCGTCAAAGGTTAACTTCTGGTATTTATTTGGTGCCTTGGCATCAGTTGTATTAATCATTCAAATAATTTCAGGAATATGGCTAATAATGCCGTATTCAAATACAGAAGAGCAGGCATTTTCATCAATAGAATATATTATGAGAGATGTAGATTATGGCTGGGTAATTAGGTATATGCATACTACTGGCGCTTCAATGTTTTTTGCAGTTGTTTATTTGCATATGTTTAGAGGGTTGCTTTACGGATCCTATCAAAAACCAAAAGAGCTCGTATGGGTTTTTGGTTGTGCCATATATCTTGCAATGATGGCTGAAGGTTTTCTTGGTTATGTTCTCCCATACGGTCAAATGTCCTACTGGGGTGCCCAAGTAATTATTTCTCTATTTGGTGCCATTCCCTACATAGGTGAATCTCTCGAGTTATGGGTCAGAGGAGATTACTATATTTCAGGTATTACAGTTTCTCGATTCTTTGCACTTCACGTTGTTGCACTTCCTTTGGTATTAATTGCCTTAGTATTTCTTCACCTTGTTGCATTACACGAGGTTGGTGCGGGAAATCCAGAGGGCGTCGACATAGAAGAGCATCTAGATGAAGATGGAGTCCCTCTAGATAGCGTGCCATTTTTTCCATACAAAGTACTGAACGCTCTTGTTGGTATTGGTGTTTTTATGACTGTTTTTGCGATAATAATGTTTTTCTTCCCTGAGGGCGGAGGTTATTTTATTGAGATGGCTAATTTTGAAAAAGCCAATCCTCTTGTAACCCCAGAGCATATAGCCCCAGTCTGGTATTATTCACCATATTATGCAATGTTAAGAGCCGTTCCAGATAAGCTTGGTGGTTTAATTGTAATGGGATCAGCTGTAGCAATACTATTTGTTGTGCCTTGGCTTGATAATAGTAAAGCTGCATCTATTAGATATAAAGGAGTTTATTCAAAAGTAGCGTTAGCTTTATTTGGCATAAGCTTTTTAACACTAGGGTATCTTGGGACTGTTGGAGTTACAGAAGTAAGAAAAACAATGAGCATTATTTGTACTTTTATTTATTTCGCATTCTTTATTCTAATGCCTATATATACAAAGTTTGAAAAGACTAAAAAGGTACCAGATCGTCTATGAGTACAAAGCATAAAGTTACAAAAATTAATAAGTCATTAAAGTTTCTTGTTCTTTTTACATTATTATTTAGCATAAACAATTTGTTCTCTGCAGAGGGTGGGCCATGCAAAGATTATGGTGATTGTGATAAGTTTAAATATGCATTGAATGATATGGAGTCTTTACAAAGCGGAGCTTCTACATTTCTTAACTATTGCTATGGATGTCATTCACTTCAATATTCAAGATGGGGAAGAATCGCAAAAGATTTACAAATCCCTGAAGACATTTTTTTTGAAAATTTAGTATTTGATAAATCCATTAAAGCTGGAGATCTTATGACGGGAGCTATGCCTGAAGTCGAGTCAGCTCAGTGGTTTGGAGTTGCGCCTCCTGATCTAACGCTTGTAAGCAGAGTGAGGGGCGATGATTGGCTTTATTCTTATTTAAGAACTTATTATGAAGACTCTTCTAAGCAATATGGTGTAAATAACTTAGTTTACCCTGGTACAGCAATGCCTAATGTGCTTGCAGCACTTCAAGGTAATCAAAAACTTATTTGCAAGAATATTCCAATTATTGCTAAAAATGGTGGAGAGAAAAGAGATAGTGAAGGCAATGCTCTTACAAAAGAAAAATGTGGATTTCTTCAAGTTGAAGAGGGTACGGGTTCATTAAATAAAGAAGAGTTTGATAAGGTTATATACGACCTCACTAATTTTCTTGTATACGTTGGCGAGCCATCAAAAGCTACTCGAGAGAGAATCGGGTGGTATGTTATTTTTTATTTCCTAATATTTACAGCTTTATCAGCTCTTTTGTATAGGGAATATCACAAAGACTATCATTAAAAATAGGGAAAAAATTATGATTTTATATTCAGATAGAGACGATCACTACAGTCAAAGAGTAAGAATAGTTTTAGCAGAAAAAGATATCACTGCTGAAATTAAAGAATCTAAACCAGAAGAAACGCCTGAAGATATTCTATCAATAAGCCCATATCATAAATTACCAATTTTAGTTGATAGAGATTTGGCAATTCATGACCCTTCTGTAATGATGGAATATTTAGATGAAAGATTTCCTCACCCACCATTATTACCAGTCTATCCAGTTGCCAGAGCAAACAGCAGAACCTTGATGTTAAGAATAGATAGAGAATGGTGTCCTATTGTTGATACCTTAATTGCTGGTGAGTTGCCTGAAAAAGAGCTAATAAAATTAAGAGAAGAATTATTGCATGAGATATCTTCCATCGCCCCAACCTTTAAAGAATTTAAATACTTTATGAGTGATGAGTTTACTCTTGTAGATTGTTGTTTTGCTCCCATACTCTGGAGACTTCCATCAATCGGTATAAGACTTCCAGTAAATAGACATTTAAAGCCTCTCATTGATTATCAAAAAGAGATATTCAAGAGACCTGGTTTCCTTGATAGCCTTTCTTCTCTTGAAAGAGATCTTAAAGAGGACTAGTTAAATTTTCCTGAGTTATTTTCCAAAAAGATAACTCTCTTTCAATACATTTACCATTCTGATAGTTAATAGCTCCTGAATTTAACAATATGAATGAGTCTGAGGCATTGGATGCATTTAATTCTTCAATTCTTAGCATGTCATCTATTAAGGCTTTATTAATCTCATCACCTATAGATATGATGCTTTGTTTTTGAGCAACTTTTTTATAGAAATACTGAGGCGTTGGTATATAAAGATTATCGAAATCACTTAGTTGTTTTGTATTAATAGCGCCTAACAAAATATTGTTAGTAGCATAAAAATCACTATTTAATAAATAACTTCTAAAAATAGGAACAATGGATTTGCCTATTGCATAGTCAACCAAGAAGTATACTTTTTTAAAATCCTTTCTTTCTCTTGGGGTATTTTCTAACACTATATTCTGATCTAATTTTTGAATTTTATTAAATCTAATTAAGCTCCGATCAATTCCAAGAGCTTTTTGTGCATACTCCTCATGATTTTTATTATTTATTAAAGAAAATTTAATACCAGGGAAGTTTTGCTTTAGATTCATTGCATATTCTTCATATGACTTTGTGAAAACGACTATAACTTCACTTGGATTATTTTTTTTAAAAATATGATCTTCAATAATATCTTTTTGATCTTGAAGATAGCTACTACAAAAAAATAATAGATTTGAGTCAAGCAGCCCATCACTAATGATTCTTCCTTTCGAATCAAAAGTAATATTAAATTTATTACCTCTTCTTAAAACTGATTCAATAATATATTCCTTATTTTTTTTACCCGTGTTGAAGTTCGCATTTATCAAAGGGACTGATCGAAGCTTTTTTTTGTTTAAGGTTATTAGTTGGATTTGATTAGCATAATAATCTTTTATCTGACCATTTTGAATGAATGCATTAACTTTTTCTAAATTTGCTTCATCGACTCGATTATAAAAAAATATTTCTTCTAAAATAAACGCAATCTCATCTCTTAATTCTTTAGAAATTTCCTCATAGCCGTCTATCATTTGATGTGTATAAGAGTTCTCATGCCCGCCCTTTACGCTCAAGTCATTAATAATTGGAACAGAGCTGCACCCTGATAGAATAAGGATTAAGGAAACTGAAATAAATGTTAAGCTAGGTCTTATCATTTTTTTATACTTTTATTATGTTAAATCTTTTGTCAACACCAATTGGTAATCTCAATGATATATCACTTAGAGCAATTGATGCTCTTAAAAAAGCAGATTATATCTATGCAGAAGATACTAGAGTAACCAACAAACTCCTTCATTTTCTAAAGATTGATAAGAAATGTAGAACTCTTCATGAGCATAACGAAGAAACTGTAAGTCACGATATTATAGAGTTATTAAATAAACAGAATGAAATTGTATTAGTCTCAGATGCTGGAACTCCTTCAGTATCAGACCCAGGATATTATCTAATTCAGCAATGCATAAAAGAAGATATTATATTCTCCTTAGTGCCAGGACCATCATCGGTGATTAGTGCCTTAGTAATGTCTGGGCTATCAACCTCTAGCTTTTCTTTTCTTGGTTTTGTCCCAAGAAAAAAAAGTCAAAAAAAAGAGTTCATAAGTTTTTTAAGGCATGAAAAAAATACAATTATTCTTTTTGAGTCTGCAAAAAGAATCGAAGATACTTTAAATGTTTTAAGAGAGGAGTATTCATTAACTAAAAAGATTGCATTATGCAGAGAGATGACAAAGATTCATGAAACAATTGAGAGGGGAACTATAGAGGAAGTATCGTTAAGAGTGAAGAACGGCTTAGTGGTCCTTAAAGGTGAATTTGTAATTGTTATCGAAAGTTCTTCAACAGACAAGCCAAGTTTTATTCTTGATAAAAAAGTAAAAGATTCTTTTTTAAGGTTTTTGCCTGCAAAAGATGCAGCAAAATTGATCTCACTTTTGTCAAAAGAAAATAAAAGAGATATTTACAAGCAACTACTTGATTAACAAACTATAATAAATTGAGTTGGTTGGGTGATCGCTAGTTTACTAGAGGAAAGTCCGGACTTCATAGAGCAGGACGCCAGGTAACGCCTGGGAGGCGCGAGCCTACGGAAAGTGCAACAGAAAGTATACCGCCAATTTTAATTGGTAAGGGTGAAATGGTGGGGTAAGAGCCTACCGCTTAGTTGGAGACAAGTAAGGCATTGTAAACCCCAGTCCGAAGCAAGACCAAATAGAAATCCATTTAAGCTGCTCGCTTAGGATTTGGGTAGGTTGCATGAATATTATGGCAACATAATATCTAGATAGATGATCATCATTTACAGAATCCGGCTTATAGACCAACTCATATTTTTTCTGTTACGGATCAAGTGTGAGAAAAAGTGTGTAAATGTGTTGCAAAGTGTGTAAAAAGTCTATATATTTTGACCATGTATGGTTTTAATACAGTTTCATTAGATACTAAAGGTAGGTTGGCTATCCCAGCCAAATATCGCTCTAATTTATTAGAAAAAAATGAAACAAAAATTGTTGTAACCAAAGATCCGCAATACCCATCTTTAAAAATTTATCCCGAATCAGAATGGAATGAAATTTCTAATAAACTTCAGTCATTACAGGGGTTAGATCCTATAGTTAGAAGCTTGCAATGGACTATATTAGGTAATGCACATGTTATAGACCTAGATGTTGAAGGAAGAATGCTTGTATTAATTCCAGCAGAGTTAAGAAAGTATGCTGATATAAATGATCAAAAACAGATTTCTTTGGTTGGCATGGGCGAAAAATTTGAGGTCTGGAACATAAATAATTGGGAAATGAGACAAATGGGTGGACCTTTGTCTACAGAAATTCTAGATGTAGTTCTTCCAGAAAGCGTTAAATCAATGTCATTTTAATAGGGGATAAATGATGAATTTTGAAGTAATAGGTCAGGCAGTAGAAAACGCAAAAATAAAAGTTGTAGGTGTGGGTGGTGCTGGTGGAAATGCAGTCATTCATATGATTAATCATAATATCGAAGGTGTTGATTTTATTTGTGCAAATACGGACACTCAAGCATTATCAGAGGCAAATGGTGCAATTACATTAAAATTAGGTAATGGATTAACAAAAGGCCTTGGTGCTGGTGCTAATCCTGATGTTGGCAGAAAAGCAGCGGAAAGTGACAGACTTGCAATAGAAGAGCTCTTAGTTGGAGCAGACATGGTATTTATAACAGCAGGAATGGGAGGCGGTACTGGAACAGGAGCTGCCCCAGTAGTTGCATCTATTGCCAAAGAATTGGGCGCACTTACAGTAGCAGTGGTCACAAAACCATTTAAATTTGAAGGTAAAAGAAGAATGTCTGCAGCTGAGAAGGGTCTGGCCTCACTAGTAGAGGAAGTTGATAGTCTTGTCACAATTCCAAATCAAAAACTTTATGAAATTCTTGGAGAAGATACTCCTATGCAAGATGCTTTTGCAAAAGCAGATGATGTTTTAAAAGGCGCAGTTCAAGGAATATCAGATATTATTATGAAAAAAGGTCACATCAATGTTGACTTTGCAGATGTTAAAACTGTTATGTCAGAAAAAGGCATTGCCATGATGGGAACAGGAAGAGCAAGTGGAAAAAATAGAGCAGAAGCAGCGGCAACCCAAGCTGTTAAAAGTGAGTTACTTGAGGATATCAACCTTAAGAATGCAAGAGGTGTTCTCGTAAATATTACTGCTGCAAAACCAACTCTTGGAGACCAAACTGAAGTAGCAGATATTGTCGAAGAAATAATACATGAAGAAGCAAATATTATTTATGGTCTAGTTTATGATGAAACTGTTGATGATGATTTATTGGTAACAATAGTCGCAACAGGTGTAGATCAGAGAGCTCCTACTTTAGTAATAGATAACCAGCCATCAATTCAATTAAATCCGGTAGGATTAAGAAGAGATGACATAGATCAAAAAGGGGGCACATCGTCTGCAGCGGAAATTGATTTCCTTGATGTGCCAACTTTTATGCGAAAACAAGTAGATTGATATGCTTCATTTTCCAGTATTACTGGAAGAGTCTTTAGATTTTCTCATCCACAAAAAAAATGGTAAATATGTAGACTGTACATATGGAAGAGGCGGTCACACTCAATCTATTTTAAATAGAATAGATGCCGATGCTCAACTAACATCATTCGATAAAGATTTAGATGCATTTAACCATGCATCACTCATTAAAAATAAAAATTTTAATGCAATCCATAACTCATTCAATAAATTAGAAAATACTTTTGACAAGGAAACTGTTGATGGAATTCTATACGATTTAGGTACTTGCTCTACTCATTTTGATGAAGGCAACAGAGGTTTTAGCTTCCTCCATGATGGTCCTTTAGATATGAGATTTAATGTCACGAAGGGTGTTCCGCTATCAGCATGGCTTAAAAAAGCAACCCAAAAAGAAATTATGGATATTTTATATAAATATGGAGATGAAAAACATGCAAAAATCATTTCAAGCTCAATTTTAGATCATAGATCAAAAAATGAAATTAAATCCACTATTCAGCTAGCAAATATTATTGAAGATATATATCCAGAAAAAAGAAAAAAAATCCATCCAGCTACTAAATCCTTCCAAGCCTTCAGAATACATATCAATAATGAGTTAGGGGAACTTAAACAGTCCCTGGAACAAGCTAGCAATATTCTTGTCAAAAACGGTATCATTGTTGTAATTTCTTTCCATTCTCTGGAAGATAATATAGTGAAAGAATTTTTTAAGCCAAGCGTAATGAATTTTCCTAAAGATATTCCTTTAAACACAATAGAAGAAAAAGACTTTAAATGCATCGCCAAAAAAATTAGGCCCACAGAAGAGGAGGTTGCTTTAAATAAGCGCTCAAGAAGTGCAATTATGAGAGTTTTTAAAAAAATATAATGACTAAATTAAATAATATTATTTTATTATTCTTGTTATTTGTGGTTTGTTTTATTTCTTTAGAACAGATCAAATTATCTTTTGAAATAAGTAGACTGCATTCAAATCAGGAGAATTTAAGAAAAGAATATGAAGATTTTAAAGATACGAATCTTAAGTTAATTACTCAATTTAATACAAATAACTCACCTGCAAGTATCGAAAAATCTGCAAAAGAAGAGCTTGGTATGATTAAGAAAAAAGCAAAAAAAATATATATTAAATATTCAGATGAAGAAAATTAGTATTATAAATTGGCGCTTTATTTTAGTATGTTCATTTTTTAGTTTATCTATTTTTGCTATTGCCTACAAAATTATTTCTTTGCAAATAGATGACAGTATTTTTTTAAAAAATGAAGGTAAGAAAAAATATATAAAGTATAGAAATATTAACCCAGTTAGAGGAACTATTTACGATAGAAATAACTTCCCATTGGCTGTTTCTATTATTAACTATGATCTTTATGCCCTTAAAGGTTTAGAGTTAGCAAAATTCATATCGATTAAAGATCTTATCTCCTTAGATGAGGATCTCAATATTAATGAATCCTTCTCAAAGAAAACTTTAATCAAAAAAGGGCTATCTAGAAACGAGCAGTTAATTATTGAAACTCTTAAAAACAATAAACTTGAAGTTGAAGTAAGACATAGCAGACATTATCCTTTAGGAGATCAAATAGCACCGCTTGTAGGTTTTTATGGTAAAGACAGAGCACAAGAAGGTCTTGAAAAAAGCTATGACTCTGTACTTTCTGGTAGAAATGGTAAGGAAAAATTTTATAAGAATGCTAAACAAAAGATTATCTCTAAACCAATCGAGGTAGATAAAGCTATCCAAGGAAGGGATATAGTACTGACTATAGATTCCACTATACAATTCTATGCTTATAAGTTTTTAGCGGAAGCCATTAAAGAAAATAAAGCTAAGGCAGGCACAGCTCTTGTATTTGATAACATGAGTGGAGAGGTCTTAGCTGTTGCTAGCTATCCCTCATATAATCCAAATGACCCTAGCAGGGCAATACAGAAAAATAGAGCGCTTATAGATGCATACGAGTTAGGTTCAGTACTTAAGCCAATCCTACTTTCCTCAGCAATTGATAATAATATTTTTGATCCTGATATACCTATTGAAATTCCAAGAAGGTTAAAGATAAATGATAAAATTATCAGCGACTATAAGAGTTATGAGGAACTTACCCCCAAACAAGTAATTGCCTATTCAAGCCAAGTTGGAGCTTCCAAAATTGCTATTATGCTTGGTTATGAGAAATTAAAAGATGCTTACTATAATTTTGGTTTCGGTAAACCAATATCAATAAACTTCCCCTCATCGGCATTCGGATTAATGAACATAAAGGATAAAATATCAGATAAGGAGCTAGCAAGCCTGGGTTATGGTTACGGCCTAACCATTAGCCCTTTTCAGATAACGTCAGCATATTCTGTATTTGCAAACAAAGGTATATATAAAGATTTTAAGATACTGAAGAGTGATGAAGTGGGTCTACATAGGGTTATCTCTGAAGATTCTGCAAAACATACTCTGGAAGCTCTAAAAGAGGTAGTTCATATTGGAACTGGAAAAAATGCAGATATTAATGGCTATACCGAGGGAGGTAAAACTGGCACAGTTCATAAAACATCTTACGGTAATGGCTATGCTGAAGATTCATATAGAGCTTCATTTGTTGGCATAGCTCCCCTCTCTGATAAGTCGCTAACAATTTTTGTCTCAATCGATGAACCTGGTTTAAATGCATACTCAGGCGGAATGATTGCAGCTCCATTATTTAAAAAAATAGCTGATAGCTCTCTAAACTATCTTGGATATTCAGAAGATGAATAGTTTAGAAAAAATATTAGGAATTAATTTTCCAAAAAATATAAATATCAATGGAGTTACCAATAACTCTCATAATGTTAAAAATGGGTTTGTTTTCTTTGCACTTGATGGCTTGCATGCTCATGGGAGTAAATATATTTCACATGCGATTGAGCTTGGTGCCTCAATGGTCATTCATAATGATTTGGAATATTTATCGAATAAAGAAAATATTATTTACGTTGAAGACTTATGTATTTTTGATTCATATACTCAAAAAAATAAAGTTTTTTTATTTTTGGAGGAATTCTATCAACTTGTTGATATTCAAAGTAAAAATAATTACTTTGCCTTTACTGGAACAAATGGGAAAACATCTACTGCTTACTTAACCCATCAGATGTTGGTAAAAAGTGGCTATGAATCAATTTATATAGGAACACTGGGAACAAAATATAATAATGAAGAAATAAATAAAAGCATATCTTCAAAAACAACACCTGATATTTTTGAATTTTTTAAAATTTTTAGTTTTTATAATTTTAATGACTCAGTATCAGTTTGCATTGAGATATCTTCACATGCACTATCTCAAGAAAGGCTCAAAGGTATTTCTTTTTATAATTCAGCAGCTCTTCTTAATATTGGAACAGACCATCTCGATTACCATGGCGGCTTAAAAGAATACACTGATATAAAGTTTCAAATATTTAATCCTTCCAGCCCACTAATGTTGATAAATGAGGATCTCGTTCCACTTAAAGATAAATATGAATATCTAAAAAATTCTAAACATCAGCTAACAACAATAAGTAAAAAGAATAAGTCTGCTGATATTTATTACGAAATAGTTTCTATTGATAAAGAGCAATCTTTATTTAATATCATGATAAATAATCCTCCAATAGGTTATTTTCCTTCATACAATCAGACATATAAATTTTCATGCAACCTATTCCCTGAATTTAATATTGAAAATTTAGTATTTGGAATATGCTCTATTGGCTTTGCTGATTTTTCACAAATAAAAATAAATGATCTTAATTATCTAACTCTCCCCAAAGGAAGAACGGAATTAATTAATAATATACCTGCAAATGTAATAATTGATTTTGCTCATAATGCAGAAGGAATAGAATTGTTTTTATTATCAATTAAAAACTACTTTAAAAAAATTGTTGTCGTATTTGGATGTGGGGGTGACAGAGATAAATTAAAAAGACCTAAAATGATGAAAGCTGCAATAGGCAATGCTAGTAAAATAATTTTTACTTCTGACAATTCGAGAAGTGAAAGTTTTAATTCAATTTTTAATGATGCTCTAAAAGGTAATAATCATGAAAAAGTTATTTCAATAGAAGATAGAAGAGAGGCAATTATTCAAGGTAGCAAGCTCATAGATAAAGATGATTGCTTAGTTATACTTGGAAAGGGACATGAAGAGACTCAAGAAGCATCTGGAAAAAAAGTTTTTTTTAGTGACCATGGAGTGGTAAATGAAATTTATAAGTAATTCAAATGACGTATCAAAATTTTTAGGCACCTCAGTAAAAAAAAATATTCCCATAAAAAGTATTTCCATTGATACAAGAACCTTAAGAAAAAACGCATTATTTATAGCCATTAAGGGCAATAGTTTTAATGGCAACAATTACGTTAACACGGCAATTAAGAAGGGTGCATCACTTGTAATCGCTGATGGAAAAGAGTTTAAGGATTCTAAGGATAAGCGAATTATATATGTACCTGATTCTATAAAAGCATTAAAAAAAATATCAAAAAATATAATAAGTAGTTTTGAGGGTGAAATAGTTGGTATTACTGGAAGCAATGGAAAGACGTCAACAACTAGCATGATCAATCAATGCTTGAAGGGTAGTTCAAGTACCATGAAAAATTTCAATAATGAAATAGGAATGCCTCTGAGCATAATGAATGCAAAAAGAGCCTCTACCTGCTTGGTAATGGAAATGGGTGCAGCTAATTTTGGCGATATACATTATTTAAGTTCTTTCCTTAAGCCTCATGTTGGAGTGATTACAAATATTGGCAGCTCCCATCTTGAAAACCTAAAAAACATCAATGGTGTTTTTAAGGTTAAATCAGAGATGGTATCTAATATTAAAAAAAATGGATGTTTGGTCATACCATCTGAAAATAAAAACCATCAAAGTCAGTGGAAAGAGATGAGAAATGATATCTCTATTATTACTTTTGGGCTGAGCAAAGATTCTGATTTTTATGCGGCAGATATAAATTATAGTATCAATAAAACATCTTTCACAATTTTGTCTACAAAACATAATGTTAAGCAAAGAATAAACTCAAATCTTGCTGGAGAGCACAATATTAAAAATATTTTAGCTACTTTCTCAGTATTATTCTTTTTAAATAAGTCAGAAAAAGATATCGTAAAAAGTATTAAAAATATTAAGTTAATGGGCAGGCAAGATCAATTCAGCTGGATTAATAAGTCAACACTAATAGATGATACTTATAATGCAAATCCAGATTCTGTAAAAAAATCAATAGACCTTTTATCAAACTCCCAAAAAAGAAAAGTATTAGTTTTAGGAGATATGCTTGAATTAGGTAGAATGAGAAAGCATATGCATAAAAAGATTGGGAATTATGCATCACACAAGAAAATAGATATATTGCTTGGTTTTGGTGATTTAACAAAATATGCTGTTGATGCATTTGGAAAAAATGGTGTGTTTTTTAGTAATGAAAATGAGTTAAAAATTTTCTTAAAACAAAATATATCATCAGATGATGTTGTACTTTTAAAAGGCTCTAGAGGCATGCAAATGGAAAAATTTATAAATGTTTGAATATTTAGGAACTGTACTTGTTGATTATGATCCTGGTTTTGATGTCCTAAGGTATCTTACTGTAAGGACCCTGGGAGGGGCAGTAACAGCCCTCATGATTTCTATTTTAATGGGCCCATTAATTATAAAAATATTAAAGTCTATGCAATTTGAACAGCATGTTAGAACGCAAGGTCCAGAATCTCATTATAAAAAATCAGGTACTCCAACAATGGGAGGTCTTCTAATTTTGTCATCATTAGTTATTTCAACACTATTGTGGGCCGACTTAAGTAATAGATATATATGGGTAGTGCTATTTGTTACAGTTTCTTTTGCAATGATTGGATTTGCAGATGATTATATTAAGATAAAGAAAAAAAGCTCTGATGGCCTTTCCTCCAAACAAAAAATTATTTTACAGATAGCTTTCTCGTTTATATCAGTAACTTATTTATTTTATTCTGCAGAGACGGCTCCAGAAACCTCTTTTATCGTCCCCTTTTTTAAAGATCTATTAATTCCAATGAGCCCATTTGTATTTATTTTTACCGGAATGTTTGTTCTTGTAGGATCGTCAAATGCCGTTAATCTTACTGATGGTCTTGATGGCTTAGCTATTCTTCCTTCAGTGCTCATTGCAGGAGCGCTTGGTTTGATAGCATATAGCATGGGAAATCAAATAATTGCAGATTACTTATACCTTCCTCATTTAAAACTTTCAGGAGAATTAATAGTATTTTGTGGTGCATTGATTGGCTCAGGTATTGGTTTTCTTTGGTACAACACATATCCTGCACAAATCTTTATGGGAGATATTGGATCTCTAACCCTAGGCGCTATTCTTGGGATATTAGCCATAATACTTCGGCACGAATTAGTTTTTGCAATCATGGCTGGTGTATTTGTTATTGAAACTTTGAGTGTTGCAATTCAGGTTATCTCATTTAAAACAAGAGGAAAAAGAGTTTTTTTAATGGCGCCAATCCATCATCACTACGAATTAAAAGGCTGGCCAGAACCAAAAATTATTGTACGTTTTTGGATTATTACGCTTGTGTTAATTTTAATTGCATTGGCAACATTAAAACTTAGATAAAATTATCAATGAAATCCCTGATTTATGGCTATGGCATTACAGGCAAATCTTTTGAAAGATATTTGAAAGTAAAAAATATTGAATATGATATTTATGACAAATCACTTGATTCAGAGATTTTAAAACTGGAGTCCTATAAAACCATATATTGCAGCCCTGGTATTGACAGGGAGACATTCAAACTTCTTAAATCTGCAGCAGAAGTGCTGACCGATTTAGATATCTTTCTTCAAGAAGACAGATCAATTAAAATTGGAGTTACTGGAACAAATAGAAAAAGCACTACTTGCTCACACCTTCATCAAATTTTTGAAAAGCATTCCAAGGTTAACTTAATTGGAAATATTGGAAATCCAATGTTAGACCATATCAATAATGGCTCCAAGTATTCAATAATAGAACTTTCAAGTTTTCAGCTTGATAAGGCAAATAAGCCTGATTTAGATTTCGGTATTTTATTGAATATTACTCCTGATCACCTGGATTATCATGAGACATTTGAAAATTATAAGAAAGCAAAGCAAAAAATACTTAATGCAAAAAACGTTTCATATGAAAGTGATCCTTTTCAACTATATCAATGGATCACAGGAAAGAATCCAAAACATCAAGAACTTAAAGATTTGCCATTTAGATTTCAAAAAATAACTAATTCAATTATTAATGACTCTAAGTCCACAAATTCAAACTCATTAAACTATGCAGTGGATAAAGCTAACAAGAACTTTGGAATGAATCAATATCATCTTCTCTTATGTGGGAGCCCAAAAAAAGAGCAGTTTAAAAATCTAGCTATAGATGGGCCTGAGAGTATTTTGATATTTGGAGCTCATAAAAATGAAATAATAAAATGTGTCTCTCACCCCAAAATACATATCCTTAATGATTTAAAAGAAGCCCTCCAATTCATAAGAAATATATCTATAGATTCAAATATTTTATTCTCACCTGGCTACCCAAGTGGAAAGGATTATAAAAATTTTGAAGACCGGGGTAATAGTTTTAATTTGCTCGTAACTAAATTATTTAATGAATCATAAAGTTAACAATCTTCTTATATTAATACCTTTTATAGCATTAATGGCAATAGGAATCACTATGGTTTCATCAGCTAGCATTTATTTTGCAGATGAAAATTATGGAAACCCATTTCACTTTGCATCAAGACAGATGCTATTTATTTCAATTGGACTAATATCAATGATATTTTTTTCTGTTATACCATCAGATTTTTTATTTAAATCTGATTGGGTTTTCATGCTTATTAGCATCATTCTATTATTTGTAATGTTTCTTCCAGAAGTTGGAACGACTGTGAATGGAAGTACTAGATGGATTAGAGCTGGGCCTATAAATATTCAGCCATCAGAAATATGTAAATTTAGTTTAATTTTATATATTTCGGGATATTCGGTTAGACGTATGTCTGAGATAGATACATTAAGAAGCTTCTTAAAACCTTTATTCCTATTATTTATAATCGCTTTGTTGATTATGAGTCAACCAGATTTAGGGTCAACTGCAATCATATGTTTATTAGTGGTGGCTATTCTTTTTTATGCTGGGATTTCATTTTTCCAATTTAGTCTTCTGTCGGTATTAATTGCCTTGCTTGGATACTTGGCTGTTTATAACTCCCCATGGAGGATTGCTAGAGTTATGGCATTTACAGATCCATTTGCTCCAGAAGTTGTAAATAATGCTGGTTGGCAGCTCTCGAATTCATTAATTGGAATAGGGCAAGGTGGGTGGTTTGGTCTCGGGATAGGCAATAGCTTCCAAAAAAACTTTTTTCTTCCAGAAGCTCATACAGATTTTATTTTTGCGATTATTGTCGAAGAATTGGGCGTTATTGGGGGATTATTTTTATTATTTCTGTTCGTAATATTATTTATTGGTATCTTAAAAATAACTATAGATTCGTTAAAAAAAGGAAGGCTATTTCAAGGATATGTTTCTTTTGGTATTTTTGTTTTGATAGCTGTGCAGGCCTTATTTAATATAGCCGTAAATATAGGGCTGCTTCCTACAAAAGGTTTAACTTTGCCATTTATAAGCTATGGGGGAACTAGTATTATCATAATGATGTCTTTGGTAGCCATAGTTCTTAGAATTAACAATGAAAACAAATTAATATAGGTATATGAAAATTTTAGTTTCCGCAGCAAAAACAGGAGGGCATATTTTTCCAGCAATAGCAGTTGCTGATGAGTTCATAAAAAGCGGTCATGATGTAGTTTTTCTGGGAGGTGGAGAAAAGATAGAAAGAGACGCTGTTAGTGGTAAAGACTTCAATTATCAGACTATAAAAATGAATGGATTTAGAGGGAAGAATACAGTCTTAAAAATTAAATCACTTATTCTAATACCACTTGGAATTATAAATGTGATCAATTTAATACGAAAAGAAAAAATAGATGCAATGATAGGTTTTGGTGGCTTTATAACTGTACCCCCAGCAATAGCATTTAAGATTATGATGAAACCTATTTTCACCCATGAACAAAATTCTATCCAAGGCTCGGCTAATAGAATGCTTTCAAAGCATTCTACGTTTAATTTTTTAGGCTTCCCTATTAAAAATAATTTAAAAAATAATATCTTTAGTGGAAACCCAATTAGGAATGTATTTTCCAAAAAACCAGCACAAGATATTAATTCGAGTAATGATATTAATATATATGTGACCGGGGGTAGTCAGGGCGCAGAATATTTAAATAAGAATCTTCCAAAAGTTTTTGGTCAAATTAATTGCAAGATAAATATTAAACATCAATGTGGAGTTGGAAAATTATCTGATGTTAAAACCTTATATCTAGAAGCAAATATCGATGCGGAGGTTCAAGAGTTTTATAAAAATCCTCAGTCTTTGATTGAATGGTCGGATTTTGTTATTACAAGGTCTGGTGCCTTGAGCATTTCTGAAATATCATCTATGGGAAGAGGTATGGTGATGGTCCCTTTGCCATCATCAATAGATAACCATCAATTTTATAATGCTAAGTACATTGAAAATATTGGTATGGGCATAGTTCATAGCCAAGAAAATGGGCTAAGTGATTTAGAAATTAAATTATCGCAAGTTATTGATAAAAAAATTTATAATGATTGGAAATCAAAGACTAATTTAGAACACTTAAATGCTGCATCTTTTATATCCTCGAAAATAATAGAATATTTAAGTAAGTAATATGAATTTTAAAAAAATTAAGCACATTCATTTCATTGGCATTGGGGGGTCAGGGATGATAGGTATTGCCAGAGTGCTTTTAAAAAAAGGATACAAGATATCTGGATCAGATATCAACAATACAACCGAATTAAAAAAACTTAAAAAAAGTGGCGCTAAAGTATATATTGGACACAGGCACTCTAATATAAATAATGCCAACCTCATTGTTGTTTCATCGGCAATAGACTTAAAGAACCCTGAGATTATCGAAGCTCAGAAAAACTCAATCACAATAATACCAAGGGCTGAAATGCTTGGAAGCTTGATGAAAGGTTATGAGAGTATAGCTATTGCTGGAAGTCATGGAAAAACAACAACAACTAGTATGATTGCTAAAATATTTACGGTCGCAATGCAAAGCCCTACGTATGTTGTTGGAGGCAAAGTCTTGAGTACTGATGAAAACTCAGATCTTGGTGAGGGAAAGCATTTAATAGCTGAGGCTGATGAGAGCGATGGTTCATTTATCCATCTCCAGCCAGATGTAGCAGTTTTAACTAATATTGATGATGACCATCTGGTTCATTATGATAATAATTTTGAGAACCTACTAAGTTCATTTGTAAGGTTTTCAGAAAACGTTCCCTTTTATGGATATCTGATTATTAATACTGATGATAAAAATATTAAGAAAATTTCAAAGCGAATATCGAGAAAACAGATTTCTTTTGGTAAATCTAGTCACGCAAATTATCAAATCCAAGATCCTTCTTATAATAATGGCTGGCAATTTTTTAAAATTAAAAAAAATGAAAAAATTTATAAATTTAAAATACAACTTCCAGGTGTTCATAATGTTTATAATGCAGCTGCAGCAATTGCTGTTTCGATGGAGGAAGGAATCCCGCTTAAAGCTATTAAAGAAGGTATTGCAAAATTCAGCGGAGTTGGAAGGCGATATGAAAAACATGAAATTTATATAAAGCCATCCTATAAAGTGCTTATAGATGATTATGGACATCATCCTATTGAAGTTCTATCCACAATAAAAGCATATAAAGAAGAATTTCCAAAAAGCAGATCATTGATGATTTTTCAACCACATAGGTTCTCTAGAACAGCCCAGCTATTCGATGATTTTATAAAGGTTCTCAAAAAGGTTGATTCTGTGGTTCTGTTAGATATTTATGCTGCAAGTGAAAAGCCAATCAAGGGTATTGATTCAAGAACAATCGTTGAAACGTTAAAACAGCAAGGTCATAAAGATGTGACCTATCTTAAAAACCATAATGATATTAATGCCCTAATTAAACAAAGAAGAGATGATTTTGATATTTTAATTACTCAAGGCGCCGGAAGTGTATCAATTGTCTGTAATTCAATAATAGGTAAATGGAAAGTATAAATAAAATTGCAGTGCTTTATGGGGGTTCATCTGGGGAAAGAGAGGTCTCCATAGAGAGCGGTAAAAGAGTTCACGACGCAATTATTGAACTTGGCTATGAGTCTAAAAAGTTTGATATCAATGACATTGATGATTTGCATGCTCTTATTAATTTTGACTTTATTTTCATTGCTCTTCATGGAGAAGAGGGAGAAAGTGGCGCATTACAGAAAAGGCTTGAATCAATTGGAATTCCATATACAGGCTCTAATGCAGAATCTTGTTCTCATAGCTGGAACAAATCAATTAGCAAAAATTTAATTAGAAAAAATGGAATGAAAACACCTGACTCAATCCAAATAAATAATTCTTTAAGTTTTAAAAGAAGTTATGAAGATATTCCCTTTGATCATTTTTTTATTAAACCTTCCATGGATGGTTCAAGTGTTAATATTTTTGAGATCAAGAATAAAGATGAATATAAAGAAACCATAGAAAAATTAAATACTCTTAACGGACCATTTATTCTTGAGGAAGCAATTAAATTCAAAGAATATACTGTAACAATTATTGGGGATCTAGTTTTGCCTCCTATAGAGATCAAAACTGTAAATAGTTTTTATGACTATGATGCTAAATACATATCCAATGATACTGATTTGGTTGAGGCAAATTATGGTGATGAGTGGGTTAATAATATTAAAAACTTTGCTAAAAATTCCTACCAAGCTTTAGGGTGCTCAGGATGGGCTAGAGTTGATATTCTTGAGAATAGCGATGGAGACTTTTATTTTTTAGAATTAAATTCTAGTCCTGGAATGACCTCACATAGCTGTGTTCCTAAATCAGGTGAGTTTATGGGCTTGAGTTATAATGAAGTTGTGCAAAAGATAATAGATGCATCAATTGCTTAAATATTTCTTAGCTATTTATTTTCTTATAGGATTTAATATTTATATAAATGCTGATGATTTAGTTTTTGATATTAATTACGAATCAGGAATGCAATTAGATTCACAAAAATTTTTTAATGAAAGCCTATCCTTGGTTATTTCTAAAAAAGAATTAAGATTGTTGCTTGAAGAACAAGACTGGATTGCTAGTTATACAATCAGATCTCTTCCATTTTCAAAAAAAGTTCACATCTCTATATCTAATAGGATCCCAATTTTTATTCTTAACGATAGATATTATGTTGATAAGGATCTTAAAAAATTTAAATTTGATTTTACAAATACTTCTTTGATTAAAATTAATGGAGATATAAAAGATCTTGATAACATTCTATTGCTAATAGATCTCTTCTCTGCATATAAAGAAACAAATTTTGCACTTATTTCTATTAACTTTAATCATGTAAGAGGGTGGCTTATAAATACAGACAGTTCAGTAATAAAACTAGGTAAAAAAATAGACAGCATAAAGATTAAAAACACAAAAGATACATTGAATTACTTGTATGAGAAAAGAAAAATACCTAAGATAATAGATCTTAGATACAAAGATGGAGTGGCTCTAAAACATGGCTAATAATACAAAAAATTCTAATATGGTTGTTGGCCTAGATATAGGTACATCAAAGGTTGTTTGTATTGTTGGTAAATACAATGAATCTAACAAGTTAGAGATTATCTCTTTAGGATCCTATCCATCAAGTGGCTTGAAGAAAGGTGTAGTAGTCAATATAGATGCCACAACAGATGCTATAAAGAAAGCAGTTGAACAGGCTCAATCAATGATTGAAGAAAAAATAAATTCTGTATATGTGGGCATAGCTGGAAATCATATAAAGAGCTTAAATTCACAGGGTGCTGTCGGTATTAAAGATAAAGAGGTGACACCTTTTGATATTGATCGAGTTATTGACTCAGCTCAGGCAGTATCAATCCCATCAGATCAAAATGTATTGCATGTTCTTCCTCAAGAGTATGTTATTGATAACCAAGAGGTAAGTCTTGATCCTCTAGGAATGGCTGGCGTAAGACTAGAGGCTAAGGTCCATTTGGTTACTTGTGCTAACAGCGCCATAAAAAATATTGAAAAATGCATAAAAAACTGCGGTTTAGCTGTTGATGGATTTGTTCTTGAGCAATTAGCAAGCTCACATTCCATTTTATCTGAAGATGAAAAAGAACTAGGCGTTTGCTTAGTAGATATTGGCGGAGGGACAACTGACATAGCAATTTTTAATTCAGGCTCAATAGTCTTCACAGGAGTTATACCTATTGCAGGAGATCAAGTTACTAGTGATATTGCTCAGGCATTAAGAACGCCGACACCGCAAGCAGAAGAGATCAAGCAAAAACACGGGTGTGCTGTTGCAGAATTTACAAAAGAAGATGAAAGTATCGAAGTTCCAGGAGTCGGCGGCAGGCCAACAAGAGAACTATCTAGAACATCCTTGGCTGATATTGTTCAACCTCGATACACAGAATTATTTGAGTTAGTAAAAGCAGAGATTACTAGAAATGGATTTGAGGACAAAATCTCAGCTGGAGTTGTCTTCACTGGCGGAACATCAAAGATGGAGGGGGTCGTTGAATTGGCTGAATCAATTTTTCAGACGTCCGTAAGATTAGGAATTCCTAACAAGTTCTCTGGAATGGAAAGTATTCTTCAAAATCCAATATATGCTACATCAATTGGTCTTGTTGACCATGGTTACAAACAAATGAACGATGGCCTTATAGCTGAACAGGGCCAAAGCTGGCTAACCAAACTTTTAAAAATAGTTAAAAGTGAGTATTGATAACTAAAATTAATTGCTTTAGAATGCATTTTCCTTGGTTTAGGCTAATTAAAGCTTAAATCTATAACCATAAGGCAAATAATGAATAAATACGAAGCGGTCATAATATTAAACCCAAATCTATCAACTAAAGTTGATGACTTCCTAAAAGATTTTGATAAATTACTAAAAGATAATTCATTTAGTATTGTTAAGACAGAAGATATCGGAAGAAGGCAATTAGCTTACTCAATTAATAATCATAATAAAGGTCATTACATTATTTTTAATCTTGAAGGCGATCCATCAAAACTTCTTGAAATTGAGACAAAAATTAAATATAACGAATCAATAATTCGTCATTTATTTTTAGTTGTTAAAGAACATTCAAGCGAAGACTCAAGTTTGTTCACAGAATCTAAGAATAAGAAACCTGAGTCTATAAATGAAGATGTAAAAGTTGAATCTAAAGAAACAAAAGCTGACGAGTCAGCTAAGACAAAGGGGGAAGTGTAATATGAGTAAATATGATTTACCCAAGAATTTTGACTATAAAAATACTGATGCTTTAAGACCATTTATTACTGAAACTGGAAAAATTATTCCAGCTAGAGTGACTGGCGTTTCTGCTTCAAACCAAAGAAAAGTTACTAAATCAATTAAGATTGCTAGATTCTTAGCACTTTTACCATACACGGACATGCACCAGTAAGATTATGAAAATTATACTATTAGATAAGATACAAAGATTAGGTGAAATTGGAGATGTTGTTGAGGTTAACTCTGGTTATGCTAGAAACTTCTTAATACCCCAAAAAAAGGCTGCTTTTGCAAGTGGTAAAAATATTGCTGAAGTAGAAGCAAGAAAAGATGAGTTAGCTGCAGCATCTGCAGATCAACTAACTAGAGCTCAAGCTAGATCAGAAGAAATTCAGGGTTCTGTTTGTGAGATTGCTGTGCCAGTCACTGAAGAAGGTGCATTATATGGTTCTGTTGGTACTAGAGAGATAGCTGAAGCATTCCTAGCAGTAAATGTTGAAATTGATAAAAGTGAAGTTCAACTACCTGACGGACCTATTAAAGAAACTGGTGAGCACATTATTACTATCAGCGTTCATCCAGAAGTTTCAGCTGAAGTAACTGTAAAAGTATTAGCTGAGTAGTTGTATATTTTAAAATATGATGTAAAAATCATATTCCAATGTCTGACTCATTAATAAATCAAAACGAACAAGCTAGAGAAGCAGAAAGAGCTGTCTTGGGTGGCCTCATGCTTGAAACCCATAGATTTGATACAGTAATCCAAGTCATCAAAGATAATGATTTTGATGGAAAAGATCATCAAATTATTTTCCAATCAATGGCAGAGTTGATTGAAGAAAATAAGCCATTAGACCCATTAACAGTTTCAGAGAAATTAGATAATAAAAATTCTTTAAATAAAGTTGGTGGTAAAGACTATCTAATAGAGTTAGCAACAACCACTCCATCTGCTGCTAATTTAGAAGCCTATGCTGAAATAATAAGACAGAGATCCATCACCAGAAAGCTGATTAAGACTAATTCAGAAATTTCAGAACTTATTAATAACCCACAAGGGCAAGATGGTTTAGCGCTTTTGGATAAAGCTGAGAGCATGATTTTTGCTTTAAATGATGAGTCATCTCAAGATAATGACACCATGGAGTCAATGAAATCACTTATTCCAAAGACCATGGATAGGCTTCATGAGTTATCAGAAAAGAAAGGTGGGCTGATTGGATCCTCAACTGGCTTTAAAGATTTAGATACAAAACTTCAAGGCATTCAGAATGGAGATTTAATTGTTGTTGCGGGAAGGCCTAGTATGGGTAAAACATCTTTAGCTATGAATTTAGCTGAAAATGTTTTAGTGGATAGGGATACAAAAGGAGCTGTTTTAATTTTTAGTTTGGAAATGCCGGGAGAGTCACTTACCACAAGAATGCTTTCAGGTATGTGTAAGTTAAATCAGCAAAATGTAAGATCTGGCCAGCTTAAAGACAATGAATTAAAACTTTTACTTCAAGAAGGGGAAAGGTTAAAGAACCTTCCGCTTTGGATTGATGATAGCTCCTTACTGTCGCCCATGGAGTTGAGAGCAAAAGCAAGGAGGCTTGCAAGACAAGAAGAGCATGGTCTTTCCTTGATTGTTGTTGACTATCTTCAGCTAATGCAACTTCCGACGTCCTCAGAAAATAGGGTCAATCAAATATCAGAAATATCTAGATCATTAAAATCTTTAGCTAAAGAGCTGCAGGTACCCGTTATAGCACTTTCACAGCTCAATAGGGCCGTAGAACAAAGACCCAACAAAAGGCCAATCATGGCAGACCTAAGAGATTCTGGAGCTATTGAGCAGGATGCAGATGTAATCTTATTTATATATAGAGATGAGGTTTATAATGAAGATTCTGATCAGGGAAATAAAGCTGAGATAATTATTGGCAAACAAAGGAATGGTCCTATTGGTACAGTCAACCTGACCTTCCTAAAGGAATATACTCGTTTTGAGAATTTTGCTAATGATGGATATTCAGACGACTACTCTAGTAATTTCTAATGACTAGGGCTACCTCAGAGCTCATAATAGAACCTGCAATTGTAAGAAAAAATATTTCTTATTTAAAAGCAAAATTAGATGATTCTTCAAAATTTATGGCAATTATTAAGTCTGATTCTTATGGCCATATCCTTTCAAATATAGTCAGAGATATTGATGATATTGTAGATGGTTATGGTGTTGTTAGGCTTGAAGAAGCTATAACTATAAGAAAAATTTCTTCTAAGAAGATTTTACTGATGCAAGGCGTCTATTCACAATCTGATTTTAAAGAGGCTAGAAATAATTCTTTGGATTTGGTAATCCATAACAGCCTTCAATTCTCCTTAGTTAAGGACAATGACTCTTATGAAAATTTATGGTTCAAGATAAATACAGGAATGAATAGGCTGGGGTTTGAAGAGGATGAATTCCTTGATATTTATACTAGTTACTTGTCAGATAAGAAATTTACCTTGATGTCGCACCTATCTGCTTCCAATGTGCCAAGTGATATATCAAATAAAACCCAATTCGAGCGCTTTGATAGCTTATGTCAAAAACTAAATCCAGATATTTTAAAAAGTATTGCAAATACAGGCTGTGTAATTAATTTTCCTGATAAATCCATGGATTGGGTTAGGGTTGGTATAGGTATTTTTGGAGGATATATCGGCAGTAATGAACTCCAAACAGCAATGACGCTAAGATCGCCAATAATAAATATTAGAAAAATTAATAAAGGCCAAAGAGTTGGTTATGACGGACGCGCAGAAGCAACTCAGGATATGAAGATTGCTACAGTTTATTGTGGTTACGCAGACGGACTACCAAATCATATTAAAGATGGCACAAAAGTTTTTATTAACAGTGTTGGCGCAGAAATATTTGGAAAAGTAAGCATGGATGTAACTACTGTAGATGTTAGTCATATACCAGATTGTGAAATTGGAGATTGGTGTGAATTCTTCTCACCCAACCATTCAATCAATAACTTGACCTCATCAAATAACCTTATTTCATATGATTTAATGATCAGAATTAAATCAAGAGTAAAGAGAATCTATAAAAAATTATAGTTTTATTAAGTATTTTGAAAATATTATTTCACTAACAAGGTTATTCTGCTATTCTGTTATCCCATCATGAAAGGTTTATCTGATGGCAAATACTAAATACATTTTTATAACTGGCGGAGTGGTTTCATCGCTCGGAAAAGGCATAGCTGCAGCTTCTTTGGGGGCTTTATTAGAATCAAGAGGACTCTCGGTATCTCTTATTAAAGTTGATCCTTATATAAATGTTGATCCAGGAACAATGAGCCCATTTCAGCATGGAGAGGTTTTTGTTACCAATGATGGTACAGAAACCGATTTAGACCTTGGACATTATGAAAGGTTTGTTAGATTTGAGGCTTCAAAGAAGAATAACTTTACTGCAGGCAAAGTTTATGAAACCGTAATTAGAAACGAAAGGAAAGGAAAATATCTAGGTGGTACAGTTCAAGTTATTCCTCATATAACAAATGAAATCAAAAAAAGAATAAAAGAAGGCGGTCAAGGTAAGGATATCGCTATAGTAGAAATTGGGGGAACTGTTGGGGATATAGAGAGTCAACCATTTGTAGAGGCTATTAGACAGATGGCTCTTGAAATGACATCTTCTTCATGGGCTTTTGTTCATCTTACTCTTGTTCCTTTTATAAAGGCCTCTGGTGAACTTAAAACCAAACCAACCCAACACTCTGTAAAAGAATTAAGAGCCTTAGGTATTAGTCCAGATTGCTTAATTTGCAGGTCTGAGCAAGAGCTGCCTAAGGATGAAAAAAAGAAAATTGCACTATTTTGCTCAGTTCAGCAAGATAATGTTATATCAATGCATGATGTGGAGACGGTTTACTCAATACCACTTTTATTAAATAAGCAAAAAGTTGATCAAATCATACTTAATAAGTTAAAAATTAAAACTTCAGAACCTAAACTTTCAGACTGGAAGAGAGTCGTTAATGCTAGTTTAAAACCTCAGAAAGAAGTTAATGTTGCTTTTGTTGGAAAATATACTGAGCTGCAAGATTCCTATAAATCAATAAATGAGGCCCTGGAGCATGCAGGCATAAAACATAAAACAAAAGTAAATATTAATTTTGTTTTAGCCGAAACAATTACATCAAGAAATGTTAAAAAAATCCTTTCTCAGAGTGATGCTGTATTAGTTCCAGGTGGTTTTGGTGATAGAGGTGTTGAGGGTATGATCCTTGCTTGTAAATATGCGCGAGAAAATAAAATACCGTATCTTGGAATTTGCTTAGGTATGCAGGTCGCTCTTATTGAATATGCTAGAAATGTTTTAAAACTTAAAGGTGCGCACAGTACAGAATTTAATTCAAAGACAAAACATCCAATCATTGCATTGATAACAGAATGGAGTGATATTTCTGGAAAAAAAGAGCAAAGAAATAAAAATTCTGATATGGGTGGAACAATGCGTTTAGGAGGGCAGGTTTGTAAATTAAAAAAATCCTCCAATGCTTATAAAATGTATAAAAATGAGGAGATTGTTGAAAGACATCGACATAGATATGAAGTTAATCCAAATTATATAGATCAGTTATCTGGTGCAGGTCTAGATATTGTAGGAAAATCAAAGGATGGAAGGCTTGTTGAGATGATTGAGATCAATGATCATAAGTGGTTCCTGGCATGTCAATTTCATCCTGAGTTTACTTCCAATCCAAGGGATGGACATCCTATATTTAATAGCTACATTAAGAGTACAATAACTAAATAACTATGAATAATTTAGAGCTAAGAGATTTTACTATCGGTAATTCCGAGCCCATGACTTTGATGGGCGGGGTAAATGTTTTAGAGTCTCGTGATCTAGCAATGGAAGTAGCTGAAAAATTTAAAGTTATTTCTGACAAACTAAATATTAATTACATCTTTAAAGGCTCATTTGATAAAGCAAATAGAAGCTCAGTAACATCTTTTAGGGGGCCTGGTCTAGAAGAGGGCTTAAAAATATTACAAGAAGTTTCGAGCCAATTCAATATTGCTACTATTACTGATATCCACGAACCCAGTCAAGCTTTGCCAGTCAGTGAGGTATGTGAGGTTGTTCAAATTCCAGCATTCTTAGCTCGACAAACAGACCTAGTTGTTGCTGCCGCAAAAACCTCGTCCATTCTGCAATTTAAAAAACCACAATTCTTATCCGCACCAGAAATGAAAAATATTATTGAGAAATGTGAATCTGCTGGTAATAATAAAATTACATTATGCGAGAGAGGTAATTCATTTGGGTACAATAATCTAATTGTTGATACTCTTAATTTCCAAATTCTTAAAAACCTGAACAAACCTACTATTTTTGATGTAACGCACTCGCTCCAACTTCCTGGAGGTTTAGGAAATGCTGCTGGTGGAAGAAGGGAATACCTTCTTAGTTTAGCAAAAGCAGGTATGTCACAAGGCATAGCAGGTCTTTTTTTAGAAGCACACCCTGATCCAGATAATGCTAAATGCGATGGTCCGTGTGCCCTTCGGCTGGATATGCTGGAACCTTTTTTAAAGCAAATAAAAGAGCTTGATGTATTTATAAAAGATCAAGACATTTTAGACATTTTTTAATAAACATGACTTGGATCAAATCAATAAAGGCTATTCAAGTTTTAGATTCTAGAGGACTACCCACTATTTCCTGTAAGGTAAGTCTTGGATGTGGAGTTCAGGCAAGTGCAATGGTTCCTAGTGGAGCATCAACAGGAACAAAAGAAGCCTTAGAATTAAGAGATGGTGATGAACTCTATATGGGCAAAGGTGTCGATAAGGCTGTTGCTAATATTAATGATATTATTGCCCCACTTCTTATAAATCTTGATCCTAGAGATCAAAAATTAATTGATCAAAAATTAGTCAATTTAGATGGAACTAGTGATAAATCTAGTCTCGGTGCTAATGCTATTCTTGCGGTTTCTCTTGCTGTTTCTCATGCCGCAGCCAAAAATAAAAAAATACCTCTTCATACCCATTTTGCAGATATATATAAAGATATTACAGGCCATCAAGTTTCTCCGAATCTCCCTATGCCAATGCTTAATATTTTAAATGGTGGTGAGCATGCTGATAATAATATAGATATTCAAGAATTTATGATCATTCCAAAGAGAGCATCAGATATGAAGGAGGCCATGAGATGGTCCTCAGAAATCTATTGGAACTTGAAATCAATTTTAAAATCAGAAAAACTATCAACCGCTGTTGGAGATGAGGGAGGGTTTGCTCCCAACCTACAAAGTAATGAAGATGCAATAAAATTAATTTTAAGGGCAATAGAAGACTCAAAACTAATACCAGGAAAAGATGTCTTTATTGCGCTGGATTGTGCAGCTAGTGAATTTTTTAAAGATGGTCAATATCTATTATCAGGAGAGGGAAGGTCATTAAATTCTGAATCCTTTGCAGATTATTTAGAACATCTAGTCGACAACTACCCAATTATATCCATTGAAGATGGAATGGATGAAAATGATTACAATGGTTGGAAAATACTAACTGAAAAAATTGGACATAAATGTCAATTAGTCGGTGATGACTTATTTGTAACCAATAAAGTAATTTTTAAAAATGGTATTGATGAAGGCTTAGCAAACTCTATTTTAATTAAATTTAATCAAATAGGATCAATTACCGAAACAGTAGAAACAATTCACTTGGCGAATTCAAATAATTATAAATCAATTATTTCACATAGATCAGGAGAGACTGAAGACACAACTATTGCAGATCTTGCAGTAGGTCTTGGTGCAGGGCAAATCAAAACTGGCGCTCCCTGTAGATCTGATAGGGTTGCAAAATATAACCGGCTTCTATGGATTGAAGAGGAGAATATAGAACTTAATATTTCTAAATGAATCGACTTTTCTATTTATTGGCCGCTTTTTTAATATTGCTCATAATAGTCTTATTAAATAGTATTTTTTTTGGTACAAATAACTATCAACAAAAATCTCTTCTTGTAGAAGCGACCAACTTACAAATTATAAAGAATAATGATTTAAAAAATCAGAATGATATTTTAGAATTTGAAATTGAAAATGCTCAAAAATCTAATGAACATGTTGAAAATTTTGCAAGGGAAAAACTTAACCTTTCATACCCAGATGAGGAGTTCATTTCATTTGAGAATGAGGTAAAAGTACAAGATGAGTAATAAGCTACTAGCAATAATTCCAGCAGCCGGCATTGGACAAAGGTTTGGAAAAAATAAACCTAAACAATATGAATACTTGAATGGAAACACTGTTATTGAATCGTCTGTCCAGCCATTCTTGGACTGTCACTTGGTTGCTAAAATTATCATTCCAATATCGGATTCAGATCCATATATACCTCAACAAGCTTTTTTTAATCACCCAAAGGTGGTTTTAGTTAAGGGTGGAAAGACCCGTGCTGAATCAGTTAAAAATGCTTTAAACCATAATGAGGTTAAAAACTTTGAATATGTGATTACTCACGATGCAGCAAGACCAAATATTAATGAAGGCGACATTACTAATATTTATAATGAGATTATGCGATCAAATTCAGATTGTTCCATATTTTATATTCCAGTAGTTGATTCGATAAAGAATGTTCATGAAAACTTAACTGAGGATAAAACAGATTATTATCTTGTTCAAACTCCTCAAATTTCAAAAATAGATAAATTGAAGCCGGCATTAAATTCATTAATTTCTTTGGGTACAGCCATTCCAGATGAGTCATTCGTCATGGAATCAAAAAATTTAATTATTTCTAGAATTCAAGGCAGGTCTTCGAATATCAAAATCACACATAAAGAAGATCTAGAACTTTTAAATAAGTTTGTTACAAGAACTGGAACGGGTTTCGATCTCCATACATATAAATCAGGAAAGGGGATATTAATAGGTGGGTATTTTCTTAAATGTGAATATGAGATAGAAGCTCACTCTGATGGTGATGTTCTTCTTCATTCAATAGCAGACTCTATACTAGGAGCTTCAGCCTTAGGAGATATTGGAATATTTTTCTCTGATAAAGATGAAGCCAACAAAGGACTAGATAGCAAAAATATAATTAAATTTTGCTTAGAAAAAATTAAAGACTTAAATCTAGAAATCTACAATATTGACGCAACTATAATTTGTGAATCACCAAAAATATCACCACATAGAGACTCAATAATAGAGAGCCTTTCATGTATTTTAAATATACCAAAATCTAAAATCGGACTAAAGGCTACAACAGCTGAAAAGATTGGTATCATAGGTCAAAATAAAGCTATCGCAGTTCAATCCTTAGTAAATCTTAAATAAAAATTATGAAAATACTCCTTACAAACGATGATGGTTATCTTGCCCCAAACATTCAAAACCTATACAAAAGACTGTCGGAAGATCATGAAGTTTGGATGATTGCCCCGAAAGGAAACTGCAGTGGTATGAGTGCTGCAATATCTTTTTTGAAAGAAATAGAAATAGTTAAGATTGATGAAAGAATTTATTCAGTTGATGGAACGCCGGCAGATTGTACTTATTTTGGGCTGCTTGGTATGGTTGATTTTGAATTTGATATGGTGGTTTCAGGTATTAATCATGGGGCTAATATAGGAAATGATGTCATATATTCTGGAACAGTAGGAGCTGCCGTTGGAGGAAGGAAATTAAAGTATCCTCCTATTGCATTGTCTGTTGCATCATATGAAACCAAAAATATTAATTTTATTGTTAATAAAACAGCTGAAATTATTAATACTGTTAAAAATTTACCTAAAGAATATTCTGGAAAAGTTATTAATGTGAATTTTCCTGATTTATCTGAAGAGGAGTGCAAGGGAATTAAAATCACTGCATTGGCGCAAAGAGGTGTTCCATCAAAGCCTGTGGAAGTCTTCTCTGAAAAAAATACAAAAAGATACCGATATAATTTATCTGGTGAGCCTATACAAGAGGAGCATTTAACTGATGCTGAGGCCGTAAAAGATGGCTTTATATCAATATCAGTCTTGGATTATGGTCTTGATAGAGTTGAATTAAGGGAAAGCCTCAAAGAGCATATAAATGAATAGTTCTGGATTTACCTTTAGAAGGGTCAGAGAAGAGATGATCGAAATGCTACTTGAAATGGGTATAAGAGATTTTAGAGTTCTTGATGCCATGTCTCAGGTTCCAAGACATATATTTTTAGATGAAGCCTTAAGATCTAGAGCCTATGAAAATCGATCTTTAACAATTGGCTATAAGCAAACAATCTCTCAGCCTTATATTGTTGCAAGAATGACAGAGTTATTAATCTCTCATACCAAATCACGTGGCAAGGTTCTTAACCAAGTATTAGAGTTAGGCTCTGGATGCGGTTATCAAAGTGCAGTCCTTTCTTATTTTTGTGAACAGGTTCATGCAGTCGAGAGAATCAAACCTTTAGTAACTAAATCTAGAGAAAATTTAAGGGAACTAAAAATAAATAATATTTTATTTAAGCATGGCGATGGTTTTGTTGACTGGGACCAAGATATTAAATATGACGGTGTTATATGTGCTGCTGCACCAAGACAGTATCCACAAGATCTTATTGAAAGCTTAAACGTAGACTCAAAAATAGTTATACCAGTTGGAAATTCAAAATTACAACAGCTAAATGTAATTACAAAACTGTCTGATAAAATTGAAGAGGATATTTATGATGAGGTGGCATTTGTACCAATGCTCCCAGGAATTTCAATGGATGGAAATGATTCGTGAGTGAGAGGTTAAGATTTATTATTTCTGGATTCTTTGTTGGTCTTGCTGAGCTTTTACCTGGAATATCTGGCTCTACTGTAGCAGTTGCTTTCAATGTTTATGATAAGTTTATTTTATTTCTAGCTAATTTAAAGCTATCGAATCTTTCATTCAATCTAAAGAAATTAAATGAAGTTTTCTTTCTTGACTTGATAATACCTTTCTTTCTATCAATGGTGCTTAGCGTAATTCTCGCATCTAATCTTATATTGTATTTACTGTCCTCATACACTGAATACTTTTTATATTTTATAGGCGTACTTATGTGCCTAGTATCAGTCCTAATAGCATTTAGAATCAAAGAGGAGTTTGGTAAACATATTAGATTAAATATTCAATTTTTATCTGGCATATTGTTTGGTTTACTGTTGAGCCAGTTCAGTTCAACACCTTTAGATCCATCACCTTTATTTATTTTTTTTATGGGGTTTATTGCTTTTTCATTCTTCTTATTACCAGGAATATCTGGCAGTGCAATATTATTGTCTTTTGGAGTTTATGAAATTATTATTGGGTCTATTGGCTCTATTAATTGGGTTATTCTATTACCTTTTTCTTTAGGCTGTTTAATATCAGTTTTAACAATGCCAAAGATTTTAAACCGGCTAATTAAAAGTTTTAAGCTTGAGATCATGACTTTTTTCACTGCTTTAATTTTAATAAGCGGTATAACTATTCTTCCAATAGTAACTTTATAAGTCTATCAAACTCCTTTTATTTATGACTGTCTCAAATTTTTTAGCATCTGGGAGCGGCTCTTTTGCTTCTGTAATATTTTCATAAACTTCTGAGAGTCGAGCATTAATTTCAATAAATTCAATCTGATCTTCAGGCAATTCATCTTCAGACAAAATGGCATCTATAGGGCATTCAGGTTCACATAAAGCACAGTCAATGCATTCATCTGGATGAATGACAAGAAAGTCCGGGCCTTCATAAAAACAATCTACAGGGCACACTTCAACACAATCAGTGTACTTACATTTTATACATGCTTCAGTAACCACAAAGGTCATATAATTTCACCTAAATTAAAGTATTATTTAATGGTGACTTTAAGATAAAACAAGAAAAAAATATACTTTAAAGTTGTAAATTTCTTAAATAGTAATATACTGTATAAATATACAGTAAAGGAGATTAAGATGGCTAAATCAAAAGATACGAGTAATAAAACACTAAAAGATACACTTGCGGATATCGATAGTCATTTCGGTAAGGGTACCGTTATGAGAATGGGAGATAGGGAGATACTAGATATCCCATCTATTTCTACAGGTTCTGTTGGTCTGGATATTGCCCTTGGAATAGGTGGTATTCCTAAAGGCAGGGTAACTGAAATATATGGTCCCGAGTCATCAGGAAAGACAACCCTAACACTTCAAATAATTGCTCAATGTCAAAAAAATGGTGGAACATGTGCATTTATAGATGCTGAACATGCACTTGATCCTCAGTATGCCGAAAAGCTAGGTGTGAATGTTGATGAGTTACTACTTTCCCAACCAGATACAGGCGAACAAGCTCTTGAAGTAGCTGACATGCTGGTTAAATCAAATAGCGTTGATTTAGTTATTATTGATTCTGTTGCTGCATTAGTTCCAAGGGCAGAAATTGAAGGTGAAATGGGCGATCATCATGTTGGCTTACAAGCAAGATTAATGTCCCAAGCTCTAAGAAAAATAACAGGAAATATCCAAAGATCAGGAGCAACCGTTGTTTTTATTAATCAGATCAGAATGAAAATTGGAGTTATGTTTGGTAGCCCTGAAACTACAACTGGTGGTAATGCTCTTAAATTTTATTCTTCGGTTAGATTAGATATAAGAAGAATTGGTGCTGTTAAAGAAGGGGATGAAATAATGGGTAATGAGACAAGAGTAAAAGTTGTTAAAAACAAAGTCTCACCTCCATTTAAACAAGCTGAGTTCCAGATAATGTATGGCCAAGGTATTAACTCTGAAGGAGAGATTCTTGACTATGGAAATAAACTTGGATTAATTGAAAAATCAGGAGCATTCTATAAATTAAATGGTGAAACCATTGGACAAGGAAAAGCTAAAGCAGGACTATTCCTGAAAGAGAATGCAAAAATCCGTGAAAATCTTCTTGATGAAATACGTAAAGAATATATAGCAAGTAAAGCAAAATCTACAAAATAGTTTTTTGTTGATACAATCATCCCTATTGAAAATATTTTAATAGGGATTTTTTTATGGCTGAAAAAGCATATATAGTATCTGCAGTTCGAACTCCAGGTGGGAAAAAGAATGGTTCTTTAAGTGACTGGCATCCAGCCGATATGGGGGCAGCGGTTCTTGATGAGCTTGTAAAACAAACAGGAGTTGATCCAAAAGATATAGATGATGTTATTTTTGGTTGTGTTGATCAGGTTGGGGCTCAGGCTGGTAATTTAGCTAGAAATGCGGTTTTAGCATCCAGTTTACCTGAGTCAGTCCCTGGAACCACTATTGATAGACAATGTGGCTCATCACAACAGGCTCTTCATTTCGCAGCTCAAGCTGTTATGTCTGGAACACAAGATATTGTTATTGCTGGTGGTGTAGAGGTCATGTCTATTGTGCCGATTGGTGCAAGTATCACAGATGGAATGAAGGCTGAACATGGCTTTCCATTTAATGCCAAAGGTATTGAAAAAAGATACCCAGGTATATTCTTTTCACAATTTACTGGCGCAGAGCTTGTTGCAGATAAATGGAATCTTTCAAGGAGCGATCTAGATAGTTTTGCACTTGAAAGTCATATAAAAGCAGCTAACGCCTCAAAAGCAGATCTATTTAAAAGTGAAATTCTACCACTTGAAGGCAATAAAGGTTCTATGGTAATTTCAGATGAGGGTATTAGATATGACGCTTCTATTGAAGGCTTGTCTGGTCTTAACCCAGTAATCGAGGGAGGGGTCATAACGGCTGGCAATGCAAGTCAAATAACTGATGGTGCATCGGCAATAATGATATGTAATGACGAGGGCCTTAAGAAGATTAAAACCAATCCAAGAGCTCTTATTAAAACTATAACAGTTGTTGGTGATGATCCTGTATTTATGCTTACTGGCCCAATACCTGCTTCTAAATTAGCTTTAAAGAAATCAAATCTCAATATTGATGAAATAGATCTTTATGAAGTTAATGAAGCATTTGCCCCAGTTCCAATGGCATGGGCAATTGAACTAAATGCAGATAAAAATAAGCTCAATGTTAATGGTGGTGCAATAGCACTTGGACATCCTTTGGGTGCTACAGGAACTAAGCTAATGACAACTATGCTCCATGAGCTAGAAAGAAGAAAAGGTAAATATGCATTGCAAGCAATATGTGAAGGCGGTGGTACTGCTAACGCTACCATCATAGAAAGAATTTAATTTATATATATAAACGATTTCTATTTCTTTTCTTTATTATGAGTAATTTGTTATATTTATTTTATAACTAATTTTTGCACCTAATTTTATGATAAGCACTTTTCAGATTTTTTTAATATTATTATTCCTTTTAATAATTTTTGTACTGTATTTAGGTATCAAGATTGTTCCCCAGTCAAAAGTATATGTCATAGAGAGATTTGGAAAGTATACGAATACGCTAGAATCCGGACTGCATATAATCATTCCTTTTATAGATAGCGTTGCTCATAAAGTAGATATTCTTGAAAGACAACTTCCTAAATTTCAGATATCAGTAATTACTAAAGACAATGTTGAGGTAGGTCTAGTTTCTACTGTATTTTTTAGGGTTTTAGATGCTTCTAAATCAGTTTATAGAATTAAAAATATTGATTTGGCTATAGAAAATACAGCTATTTCTGTAATTAGATCTGCTGCTGGTCAACTAGAGCTTGATGATCTGCAGTCTTCTAGAGAATCAATGAATTCTGAAATAAAGGATAGACTTATTCAGGCAGCTGCAATCTGGGGAGTTGAAGTTACAAGAACTGAAATACTTGATGTGTTAGTTGATGAGCAAACCAAAGATTCTCAAAGACAGCAGTTAAATGCAGAAAGAGAGAGAAGGGCAACTATTGCTACTGCAGAAGGTAATAAAAGAAGTATAGAGTTAAATGCTGATGCGCAGCTATATGAGGCTAGAAAAGTTGCCGAAGCAGTTAAGGTTTCTGCTGATGCCGAGGCATATGCAGTTAAAATTAAAGCTGATGCAGATGCTGAGCAAACTCGTGTTGTTGGCCAAGCTATAAAAGACGATGGCCAACCAGCTATTAATTACGAGATTATGAAAAGACAGGTAGATGGTTTAACTGCTATTGCCTCTTCAGGACAGTCAAAAACATTAGTTGTTCCATCAGACATTACTAAGGCTCTTGGAAGCCTAGAGGTATTGCTGGGAACCATTACAGATAAACCAACAAGCAATGATTAATTTATTAGAAAATCCAGATATATGGCTAATTGCAGGTGTTATTTTGATAACAGTTGAGGTCTTTTTTGGATCTCTGGTTTTATTTTTACCTATTGGGCTTGCTTCTATGATTGTCGGGTTAATATATAAATTTCAAAATAACTTTGAAGTAAGTATTATTGATAACTGGGCATATGCCTTGGTTTTATGGGGAATAATTTCTGTTATATTCTCATACCTTATACAAAAATTTTTTAAGAATAAGGGCAATAAAAAAGATATAAATTCTTATTAAGTTATTTAAAAAAATCGAGTATTGTTTTTATATTTGAAATATCGTTTGTGGATGAGTCGCCGTTCCTAGATTTTAATTCAATTTCATTTGTTTCAATGAACTTTTTACCAATAATTATATTTAATGGAATTCCAATTAACTCAGAATCTTTCATCTTGGTTCCATAGCCATCTTTTCTATCATCCAATAATACCTCGTACCCCATATCCTTTAATTCGCCATAAAGCTTATTAGATGCATCTGCTATTTTTTGATCCTTGCCATACCCTATAGCAATGATATTAATATCAAAAGGTGCAATGCTGTGAGGCCATACAATTCCCTTATCATCGTTATTTTGTTCAATAGCTGCAGCAACTAGTCTCGAAACCCCAATACCGTAGCAGCCCATAAAGAGGGTTGAGGCCTTACCTTCTTTATTTAAAACATTGGCTTTCATATCTTCAGCATAAACCTTACCTAATTGAAAGATATGGCCAACTTCTATGCCTTTTTTTATTTGGATTACTCCCTTTCCATCAGGCGAAGGCTTGCCTTCAAGAGAGGCAATATCTTCACCTTCCTTAAGAAGTAGTTCTGTGTTTATGGCATATTCAGAAGCATCACTTATAGCAATAGTATCTTCACCAGTCTCTGCAAGAACATGAAATTCCTCTGAGGCATCTCCACCTATTGCTCCAGAGTCAGCTGCAACAATTTTATAATCAAGCCCTATTCTTTCAATAATTTTTTTATAGGTATCTCTCATGGTGAGATATGTCTCTTGAAGACAGGCCTCATCTTCATTAAAACTATAAGAATCTTTCATTAAAAATTCTCTTCCTCTCATTACTCCATATCTTGGTCTAACTTCGTCTCTAAATTTAGTTTGTATTTGATAAATATTTAATGGAAGTTCTTTATAGCTCTTAACATTATTTCTAATTAAGTCTGTAATAACCTCTTCATGAGTAGGACCTAGGCAGAAATCTCTATTATGCCTATCTTGAATTCTAAGAAGTTCAGGACCCATTTTTTCCCATCTATTAGTTTCTTCCCAAAGCTCCTTTGGTTGGACCATAGGCATAAGAACTTCTTGAGCACCAGATGAGTCCATCTCCTCCCTTACAATAGTTTCAATTTTTCTTAGGACTTTTAAACCCAATGGAAGCCAGGTGTAGATCCCAGAAGCCACTCTTCTGATCATCCCTGCTCTAAGCATTAGCTTGTGGCTTATAACTTCAGCCTCCTGAGGTGCATCTTTTAAAGTGGGTAGTAGTAGTTTTGAGAACAACATTTTATTAATTTGTTATATATAAATCCTTATGGTTTATAATTTTATCTTTTTTTCGAGTACTTATGCCGATTTATGACTATAAATGTTCAGATTGTGAATATGAGACTGAAATAATACAGAAGTTTAGTGATGAACCTAAGACGCTATGCCCCAACTGTAATAAAAACAGTCTTCAAAAAATGGTCTCAGCTCCTTCATTTAGATTAAAGGGTGGGGGGTGGTATGAAACTGATTTTAAAACTGGAAATAAAAAAAACTTATCATCAAATGATAATAAATCTTCAAAAAATTCAATATCTGACTCCAAGAAAGAGTCTAAACAAGATAAGATTACTAAATAAATAAGGAAATATTATGAGATCTCACTACTGTGGAGAAATTACATCTAAACATCTTGATAAAGATATAATAATTTGTGGCTGGATTCACAAAAGACGAGATCATGGCGGGGTTATATTCTTAGATGTAAGAGACATTAAAGGAATTTGTCAGGCTGTAATTAATCCTGATAATTTAAAGTCTTTTGAAATTGCTGAAACATTAAGAAATGAGTATGTTGTTAAAATATCTGGAAAAGTTAAATCTAGGTTAGAAGGCACAATTAACAAAAATATGACAACTGGCGAAATAGAGCTTGTTGCTGAGGAGATAGTTATTCTTAGTAAAGCAGTGACTCCAGTTTTTCCATTAGATGACTATCAGGATGTTAATGAAGATGTTCGCCTAAAAAATAGGGTTCTTGATTTAAGAAGGCCTGAAATGAATCAAAGAATTGTTACCAGATCAAAAATAAGCTCAACAATAAGAAACTACTTAGATGATAATGACTTTCATGAAATAGAAACCCCTATTCTTACAAAAGCAACGCCTGAAGGAGCAAGAGACTTTATTTTGCCTAGCAGAGTTCAGTCTGGTAAATTTTTTGCCTTACCTCAATCACCTCAACTCTTTAAACAGCTGCTGATGATGGGTGGGTTAGATAAGTATTATCAAATTGCTAGATGTTTTAGAGATGAAGATCTTAGGGCTGATCGTCAACCAGAGTTTACTCAAATTGATATTGAAGCATCGTTTATCGATCAAGAATACATAATGGAAATCGGCGAAAATATGATCAAGGAGCTTGTCCATAAGTTTTGTGGTGATAGTTTAGATAGTTTTCCAGTATTAAATTGGCATGACTCTATGAGAGACTATGGTTGTGATAAACCTGATTTAAGAATTCCTTTAAAATTAGTTGAGATATCTGAATTAGTTAAAGATGAAGAGTTTAAAGTTTTTGCAGAGCCTGCAAAAGATAATAATTCAAGAGTTGTTGCTTTAAAAATTCCGGGTGGAAACTCTCTATCTAGAGGCCAAATAGATGAATATACTAAATTTGTCTCTAAGCTTGGTGCAAAAGGTCTCGCATACATAAAAGTTAATAATACGGATGATATTGAAAATGGATTACAATCCCCAATTCTTAAATTTCTTAATAAAGAGACAATAAATTCTTTAGTAGCTGAACTAGATTTAAATAATGATGATTTGCTTTTCTTCGGAGCAGGAAAAGCCTCTGTTGTTAATTTAAGTATGAGTAGCTTAATTAAAAAAATTGGTGATGATTTAAATCTATATTCATCTAAATGGGCTCCATGTTGGGTGATTAACTTCCCAATGTTTGAAAGAAACAACGATGGAAATCTAACATCACTACATCATCCTTTCACTCTTCCAAAATGTACTTCCGAGGAGTTAGAGGGATCTGCTGATACTGCTTTAGCTCACGCCTATGACATTGTTTTGAATGGTTATGAGATTGGTGGCGGTTCACTAAGAGTTTTTGATGCAGATATGCAAAAAACAATATTTAATATACTAAATATTTCAGAAGAAGAGGCTGATAGTAAATTCGGCTTTTTATTAAAAGCTCTTTCATCAGGCTGTCCTCCTCATGGAGGAATAGCATTTGGTCTAGATAGAATAGTTATGCTTATTACAGATACTACCAATATAAGGGATGTTATTGCATTTCCTAAAACACAAAGTGCAACATGCTTACTAACAGATGCTCCGAGTAAAGTTGATGATTCTCAGCTTGAAGAATTAAAAATTATTAGTACTCATAAGGAAGATTAGATATGGCAGGACATTCCAAATGGGCAAATATTAAACATAGAAAAGCTAGACAAGATGCATCACGTGGAAAAGTATGGACCAAGGTTATAAGAGAAATAACTGTTGCAGCAAAAGGCGGTCCTGATCCTGATGACAATCCAAGATTGCGTTTGGCCTTAGACAAAGCAAATGCAGCAAATATGCCTAAAGATAATATTAAAAGAGCAATTGAAAAAGGCTCAGGCACTGGAGAGACTGGTGCTTTAGAAGAAATAATATTTGAAGGGTATGGTCCCGGTGGTGTTGCAATATTGGTTGAAACAATGACTGATAACAGAAATAGAACAGTTTCTGATGTTCGACATGCTTTTTCAAAGTTTGGAGGAAATTTAGGAACCGACGGCTCTGTATCTTATTTGTTTAATAAAATTGGTATTATCCATATTTCAAAAGTCACTTCCGAAGAAGAGTTAATGGATATTGTGTTAGAGTCAGGAGCTGATGATTTGGTCGATGAGGGCGAATACTTTGAAATTATTTCATCAAGTAGCAATTTAAGTAATGTGCTTGAATCATTAAAATCTAACAGCATAGAAAATATCAATGCTGAGCTTACCTTAAGAGCAGAGACCTCTGTAGCAATTGACCAAGAAATGTCTGAAAAAGTTCTTAAAATAATGGATTTTATGGATGAGCTTGATGATGTGCAAGAGGTCCATACCAACGCAGAATTTCCAGATAACTTTGAATTGAAAGAGTAAAAATTGTCAATAAATTCAAGAAATAAAGGCGCAACTTTTGAGAGACAGATAGCTAATGCCTTGATTAATGATTTAAATTTAACTAATCCAGTTAAAAGAATACTAGAACAGACAAGAACTAAAGAGCTTCCAGATCTTATGCTTGGAAATTGGTGTATTGAATGCAAGGCATACGGGTCAGGTGCCGAGCCAAGGCCTGATTGGTGGGAGCAAGTTTTGGCGTCATCTAAAGGTGCTGAGCTAAAGCCGGCACTTGTTTATAAATTTAACAATAGACCGATTAAAGTTAGAATTTTGGCATGCACAATAAATAAAGATATCAAAAATACTTTAGTAACAGTGGACTTACTATGGCCAGATTTCATTCAAGTATTACTAGAATTATTTCAAAAAGACATCGAGCTTCATGAAAAAAATTTTCAGGCCTAGGGATTTAAATTTAAAGGTATATGTTGAAGATACAGACTTTCAGGGTTTTGTATATCATGCAAATTACATTAAATTCTTTGAAAGAGCTCGTTCTGAATTTCTTCAAGACAACAAAATATCTCAAAAAGAATTACGAATAAATAATCTTGCCTTTGTTGTAAAAAGAATTGAAGTAGATTTTCTTTTCCCAGGAAGATTAGGGGATGAATTGGTTGTAGAATCTTTAATTGAAAAAAAATCTAATGCCCGTATGATTTTTAAACAAGATATAGTTAATCGTAATGATAATAAAAAACTATGTAGCGGCATGGTTGAGGTTTGCTTAATTGATATTGAATCAAAAAAACCCAAACGCTTACCTGATGATTTATTATTAATACTTGATGAGGATAAATTAAATGAATGATATTTCTGTATTAAATCTTTTTTTAGAGGCTGGAATGGTTGTTAAAACTGTAATGTTGCTTCTATTACTTGCATCAGTTCTAACTTGGATAGTTGTAGTTGAGAGATATAACTTCTATAAAAAAATTAAAGATATAAATACAAGTTTTCATAAAAGATTTTGGAGCGGAGAAGATCTGAACGTCTTATACGATGAGATTGAATTAGAAAATATACCACTTTATGGCTCCTTAAGTGTATTCCAAAGCGCTTTTAAAGAGTTTAAGCAATTAAACCCCCAAGAGGTAATAACTGAATTAGATTTAGAGGGAATTAATAGATGCATGAGAGTTGCCATAGCTGCTGATGAGGAAGAAATGAATAAACATCTTCCTTTTCTTGCCAATGTAGGTTCTGTGAGTCCTTATGTGGGTCTTTTAGGTACAGTGTGGGGGATTATGACCTCATTCCAAGGCTTATCTGATGCAACCCAAGCTACTATTAATGCAGTGGCTCCAGGGATATCTGAGGCACTTGTAGCAACAGCAATGGGATTGTTTGCAGCTATACCAGCTGTAATCGCATTTAATAAATATACTTCAGAGCTTGAGACTATGAGTCAGTCGACTTTAATTTTCTCTGAAGAGTTAGCAAGCATTTTTTATAAGCAATCTATAAAAAATAAATGATCTATAGGCTAGCAAAGAAAAAAACTCTCAAGGCAGAAATAAATGTAGTTCCATATATCGATGTGATGTTGGTTTTATTGATTATTTTCATGGTTCTTTCCCCCTTACTTATCCAAGGCATCGAAGTAAATCTACCTAAAACAGATACTACAAAAATGACTGTTCAAAATGAACCACTTGTTATCTCAATAGATGAAATGGGCAAATTCTATTTGAATATTGGAGAAGAGGTTCTTCCAATTAGTATTGACGAGCTTAAAAGAAAATCTGCAATTATTTATGATGCTAACCCTGAAATAGAAGTAGTATTTCAAAGCGACAAAGATGTAACCTTTGACAGTGTGGCAAAGGCTATGGCAGCCGTTCAAAGTGTAGGAATATCAAAGATTGGAATCGTTACTACAGGCTATGGAAATTAAATCAGACTATTTAATTGCATCATTTTTTTCATTTTTAATCCACGCAATGATTATCTTATTTCTTATGGATTTTTTTTATTCTGATAAGCAATCAAGACCAGTTCTCAGCAAAGCGGTAGATGTAAGTTTGGTATTTAAAGAAGATATTGCTAAGTTGAAAACACCAACGAAACCAAAAAAAATATTGGTTAAAGAAAATCCAGTTAACAATAAAACAATCTCTGAAGAGATTGTTAGTACCGGCTCTTCCAATGAAATGCTATTAAACTTAAATGAGTTAATAGATATTGATAAAGCCCAAATCTTATCAAGCGAAGAAAATGAAATTAATGAATTTAGTAAAAAGATTATTAATTTAATTGAGTCAGCTTGGCTTAAACCAAAAAATATTCAAGATGGGCTGATATGCGATTTAAGGCTATCAATAAATAGAAATGGAAGGATAACGAGTGTTGATCTGATAAGAAGCAGTGGCAATATTCGCTTTGATAATTCAGCACTGAAAGCAGTTTATAGAGTTGAGTCTTTTAATTTTTATAATAAAATCTCCAGTAACTTGTATACAAATAATTTTAAAAAAATGGTAATTACTTTTAACCCATCATGAAAAAGATATTTATATTATTTTTAATACCTCAATTCATTTTTGCAGAACTTGTTTTAGAAATCACAAAAGGTTCTGATGATCCATTTGTTATTGCTTTGTTAAGTTTCGATGGAAAAAAAGCTCTAACAGATGAAGTAGATATCATTATTAATAATGATTTAAAAAGAACAGGAGAATTCAAAATTATAAAAGACGAAAAGCTTTTGTCCTCTCCTAGCAATGAAGAAGATATAAACTTTAACGAATTTAAGTTATTGGGTATTGACTACATTGTTATGGGAGTTTTGGAGTCTGAAGATAAATTTAATTTATCTGCATCTTATGAAATTTATAATGTAGTCAGCAAGAAAAAAATAAGAACATCGAAGGTTTTCGGCATACCAAATAAAATTAAACAGTTATCTCATTATATAAGTGATGGAATATATGAAGAAATCACTGGTATAAAAGGTGTGGCGTCAACAAAAATTTTATATATTACTGAGATAGCAGAAGAGAAGAAATCTTTATATGAGCTGATAGTTGCTGATGCTGATGGAGCAAACGAGCAAGTGTTATTAAAAAGTTACGAGCCTATTATTTCACCTGCCTGGTCTCCGGACTCAAAACAAGTTGCCTATGTTTCATTTGAAACTGGGATTGCAAAAGTTTACATACAAGATATAGCGACGGGAAAAAGAAGGGTTGCTATAGAAAATACTAAACAAATAAGCTCTCCATCATGGTCTCCAAATGGAAATTTTCTTTCTATGACAATGTACCAAGATGGAAATGCAGAAATATATATTCTTAACTTAAAAAATAATAACCTTACAAGATTGACGAATCATTACGCTATAGATACTGAATCATCCTGGTCATCTGATGGTTCCCGTATTATGTTTACTTCAGGAAGGTCAGGCTCTCCTCAGCTATATGAAATAAAGCTAAGAAAATATAATTCTAATCCTGAGCGAATAACTTTTGAAGGAAACTACAATGCAAAAGGATCGTATCTAAAAAATGGTGATGGAATTATATTTGTTCATAGAGCTGACAACGATTTTAAGATAGCGCTAAAGTACTTTAATGAAAATTTTATAAGACCATTAACAGAATCTAAATTAGATGAATCACCTAGTATTTCTCCTAACGGGAATGTGATAATCTATGCAGTAACAGAAAATGGTGAAAGTTTGCTCTCAGGCCTTACACTTAGCGGTGCAAAGTTTAGACTTCCTGCAAAAAAAGGTGAAGTTAGAGAGCCCGCATGGTCTGGTTTTTTAAGATAACAAACAGGAGATTTTTTTATGCCATCAATCAATAACAATAAAGCTCAAAATTTTTTATTCAGCTTCTCATTTATGATACTTCTATCATCATGTTCAAGCATGAATGTAACTGAAGAAAGAGTCTATGAAGGTGGGATTAAAACAGTTGAGGCATCAGTAGCTGAGGTTAGTGAACTGGATTATGAGACAAAAGCAATTTTTGCTAATGCAACTGTATTCTTTGAATTTGACAGCTATAACTTAACATCCAAATCAATTCAAACTTTAAAAAGTGTTGTTTCGGTTATGAATCAAAATGAAAATATTAAAATAACCCTAGCAGGGCATGCAGATGAGAGAGGTACAAGAGAATACAATCTTGCTCTTGGTCAAAGGAGAGCAGAATCAGTTAAAGACTACTTCATTTTAAATGGGATTAATTCTTCAAAAGTTTCTGTTAAAAGTTATGGAGAGGAAAGACCTGTTGCTTCAGGTAATGACGAAATGAGCTATTCAAAAAATAGGAGAGTTGAAATCAACTAAAGATGAAAGAGTTTTCTTTTACATCTTTATTATTTCTCACAGTAATATTTTCTACTTCTTCAGCCAATGCTGATGATAATGAAACATTGCAGGCAGATATTTTATTTCTTAAAATTCAAGAGCTTGAAGTCGAAATCGCTGATTTAAGAAATAAAGTCGAGTCACAAAGCCATCTTATTAAAAAGCTTATAGCCGAATCAGTAACAGATGAAGAGGCAGGCCAGCCTAATGAGTTATCAATATCTGGTGATTTAAGGTTTAAGGGCATGGAAGACATAAAGAGTAAAGAAGATGTTTTTCAGGGAGCCGTCAGCGCTCTTGAGGGTCAAGACCTAGATACAGCCTTTAACTTATTTACTTATTTCATAGAAAATTTTAATGACAATGAAAAAAACGCTATCTCATATTTTTGGCTAGGAGAAATCTCTATAATTAAAAATAACCTAGATGCTTCTAATGATTACTTTATGGAACTCATTCTATCCTACCCATCTCATTACAGAGTTCCTTTGGCACATAAGAAAATAGGGGACATTTACATGAAAAAAAATGAGCCAATTAGAGCTAAAGAGAAATATAATTTTGTTGTCAGAGAATACCCAAAAGACACTGCATCATCTTTGGCCTTGCAGTTATTGAAAAATATGGAATAATCACACTTTTTTATTATGCATAACCGTGGGTCGCTAGCTCAGCTGGTAGAGCAGTTGGCTTTTAACCAATTGGTCACAGGTTCGAATCCTGTGCGACCCACCACTCTTAGTGCATAATCAATCTATGAAAAACACAAACAACATAATTACTAGATCTCTATCTGTTTTTACTAGGGATTCTTTGCTTGCAAGTTTTCTATTTTTTCTAGTTTTATCTTCATGGTACATTCTTAGACCCGTTCGAAATGAGATGGCGGTTGCTAATGTTAATGAATTACCCTTACTTTTAGCATTCGGTGCATTAGCTATGTTATTAGTTAATCCTATTTATGCGTGGGTTGCATCAAAATCTAACCTAAAAAAAATAATAACCTACTGCTACTCTTTTTTAATTTCTAATCTGTTAATCTTTCTTTTTTCATGGAGAGTCCTTGATTTAGGAGACTCTATTTGGCTTGGAAGAGTTTTTTATATTTGGTGCAACATATATTCTTTCTTTGTTGTTTCAATTTTTTGGGTTCTTATAATTAATATATATAGAGACGCCAAATCAAGAAGCTTTTATGGTGTGATTATGGCAGGAGGATCGCTGGGTGCTCTTTTCGGTTCTGAAATATCTAAAAGGTTTGCTTCTTCATTTGATGAGTTTGGGTTAGAACTTTTCTGCTTATCAGCAACTATTTTACTTTTTTTAGCAATGATGACTGGAAGGTACTTGACCAGTAAAGCAGTCGTAAATCAACGTAATGAAAAAGTGGGTGGCAGTGGATTAGATGGCATAAAAAATGTCATTCAAGTATCTGAAATACGATCTATAGCTATATATGTTTGGATATGGACTGGGCTAATGACCGTCCACTGGATGACTGCTATAACTATAATAGATGGTTGGTCGCAAAATCCAGAGGAAAGGATTGTATTTTTTAGTTTGTTAGAACAAATAGTCACACCTCTAACATTGATCATGCAGCTATTTTTAACTAATTTATCTATTAAGTATTTTGGGATTAAAAAAATATTAATGACTTATGGTTTTCTTTTTATAATTGTTTTTATGCTTTATGGTTTCATGCCATCAATAACAATTGTTGCCGTTGCCACAGTAACTTTAAGGCTATTTGAATATGGGCTCAATAAACCAACTCGCGAAACTGTTTATAGCACTTTAGCAAAAAATGATAGATATAAGTCATCAGTTTTTATTGATACTTTTGTTACAAGGTTTGGTGATTTATCTGGAAGTAGTTTTATTGGACTGGGTAAGCTAGCAAGTATTAGCTTCAGCGCAATGCCATTGATTGCAATTCCTATGGCGGGAATACTTTCATTAGCAGGCTTAAAGATTGCTAACAACAAAAGACTTAAAGATTTCTAGAAGCGTTAATATTTTCTTTAATTAAAACTATTTTTGTCAGTATGCTTTCTGAAATTTGAAAATTATTTTTAGTAAGCTTCAATGCAAATTCTAGTTGATTCAAAGCCTCTTCATCTCTTCCAAGTAAAAGAAGATATTCAGCTCTACTTTGATGATAGCCAATAATATTTTTACTTGCTCTTTGAATTTCTGACAGCAATAACCATAAGTCCGGGTTGGAGTTTCTTCTTAAAATTTGATCTCGAATAATTTCTTCAGAATTAAAGTACTCTCCCATTTCAAGAAGAAGTTTCGATTTTGTTACTGATAGTGGAAAATTTTTTGGTGATATTTCTAAAAATTTATTTGCCAGAAGTAGGGCATCGTCATATTTTTTTGCATCTTTTAAAATTTCAACCTTTGTTGTATTGATAAATAAATTTTTTGGATACTTTCTTGCTAGGATATTAATTTGTTGAATGCTTTGCTTAAAGTTTCCAGAATTTTTATTAGCTAAAGAAAGCCCGTAGAGATTTGCATCAGAGGGGTTTTCATTCTGAAGAGAAGTAAAAAACCTTAATGCATTGGCTGGTATTTTTTCATAATAAATTTTTAATCTAGACTTAATTAGAGAGTACTCTAGAGAATCTTTTTTTGTACCTATATCCGATAGGTTTTCAGCTGCGTTAAACGCATCATTAATCCTAGAGGTTGATAGAGGGTGAGTTAATAAGAATTCAGGTGGAATATCGCCTGAAAGTCTTCTTAGATCATTCATGTTTTCAAACATTTCACCCATAGACTTTGGGTTATAACCAGCCTTTATTAAATTTGTAAAACCTACTCTGTCAGCTTCCCTTTCAAACAACCTGCTATATCTCAAACTCTCACTCTGCATTATTGCAGGAGCTACAGCAATTGCTTCAGGGTTGCTGCTTAGAATTGCAACCGCTATTGATGAAACCAACAATAACGCTGAGGCTAGATTAGAATCCTGAGACTTTAAGACATTTCTTGCAAAGTGCCTTTGGCTTAAATGAGCTAGTTCATGAGATAAAACCGAAGCGAATTGCCCCTCATTATCTGCATTTAAAAACAAGCCACCATTCACACCAATTATTCCTCCAGGAGCTGCAAATGCGTTTAAGCTACTATCGTCAATTAAAATAATATTAAAATATCGATCTTGAACTTGGCTATATTCTGAAAGCCTATATATTAATAGCTCTGTATATTCATAGATCAAAGGATCAGAAATGGTCTTTGCTTGGGCAAATATCTGCTTAAGAAATTCATTTCCAATTGCCTTTTCTTGATCAGATGAAACAGCTCCTGAGACCCTATCTCCAAGCTCAGGAAGAACTATATCTTTTTTTTCAAACCCTTGCCCCTGCATAGATAAGCAAAGAAAAAAAAGAGTAGATAATTTAAATACTTTAATCATTTTAAAAAATTCATTTTTTTTGATTTGAACATAAAACTAACATAAATAATCTTTTTAGATTAATATATTCGAACAATATTAAGTAATTACTTCTTATTTGACCATATTATGACTGACATAGTTCACTAACCCACTTAAAATATATATATGCTTGATCAAATTAATTCTGTTTTAAAAAAAATATTTAGCAACGAAGAAACAATAGTTTTTTCATTTGCTATTCTTAGTGCTTTTTTGATGATGACTTTTTTTGGCTCTGTACTTACTCCATTTTTGATAAGTATAGTAGTTGCATATCTGCTTGTGGGTGTTCAAAAAAAAATAGAATCATGGAATGTAAGTAGTTCTGTAGCCCTTGTTATCACCTTTACAATATTTATTGTAACTGGTGCGGCAATGCTGATATGGTTATTACCAATTCTATATATTCAGTTACAAGCTTTTGTCTTAGATATACCAGGCCTGTTTAATAATTTCTTAGAATTTGTATCAACTTTGCCTGCCAAATTTCCTGATTTAGTCTCATCAGATCAGATTGCTGTCTTTTTTCAAGCTGTAAGCTCAGAGCTTACGTCAGTAACTCAAAATCTTGTGAAATCCTCGATTGCAGGTATTCAAAGCACAATAACAATATTGCTTTATATAATCTTATTTCCAATACTTGTTTTCTTCTTTCTATTTGATAGAAAAAATATACTTGATGGGTTGTCAAAAATAATACCTGGCAAGAGAGAAATGTTCTCTAATATTTGGTCAGAAATGGATATACAGCTTAGTAATTACGTAAGAGGAAAAACTACTGAAATATTTATAGTTGGCCTTTGTGCTGCAATAATTTTTTCTTTAGTGGGCTTAAAATACTCTGCATTGCTTTCTGTTCTTGTTGGGATGTCTGTAGTAATTCCTTATGTAGGCGCTTTTTTAGTTACCGTTCCAGTTGTAATTATTGGTTTGCTTCAATTTGGACTCGAAAGCGACTTCTATATCCTTATAAGCCTATACCTTTTATTACAAATTCTTGATGGTAACTTATTAGTGCCAATAATTTTTTCAGATGCAGTGAAGCTTCATCCTGTTGCAATTATATTTGCAGTTTTCATTTTTGGGAATATGTTTGGCTTTTGGGGTGTATTTTTTGCAATTCCAATTGCTACCTTTATTAAAGCTGTCTGGAACGCCTGGCCTTCATCCTAGATCTTTAATAGTATTAAGAACCTCATCGACATGTCCTGTTACTTTTACCGAACGCCATTCTTTAATAATTTTACCATCTACGCCAACTATAAAGGTGCTTCTATCAATCCCAATGTATTGTCTTCCATACATTGACTTGAGCTTCATGACATCAAATGCCTTACAAACTTTTTCATCTGGATCTGATAAAAGCTCGAATGGAAAATCTTGCTTTAATTTAAAGTTTTCATGAGATTTTATACTTTCTCGAGAAACTCCTAAAATTTCAGTATTCAATTTTTTGAAAGCTTTAAAATTATCTCTAAAATTTTGACCTTCAGTTGTGCACCCTGGAGTGCTATCTTTTGGATAAAAATATATTACTAGAATTTTTCCCAAGAAATCCTTATTAGATAATTTTAAATTGCTAGTACATTCTGCGTTGAAGTTTGGGCATTTTTTGCCTTCAAGTTTTTTAGTCATTTTTTTCCTTATAAGTTTTTAATAAAAATAGTGTATAGTCCTATTTTTTACCGAATTTTTTTTTCATGCAAGTATTACAAGGAAGTTTAGTAGCTTTAGTGACCCCAATGTTGCCTAATGGTGATGTTGACTATTCTTGTTTAGAAAATTTAATTGATTGGCATATAGGCCAAGGAACAAATGGAATAGTTTCAGTTGGAACTACTGGGGAGTCAGCTACATTAAATGTTAAAGAGCATTTAGATGTAATAGCTTTCACTGTAAAGCATACTAATAAAAGAATTCCAGTTATAGCTGGATCAGGAGCAAATTCAACAAGAGAAGCTATTGATTTAACAAAAGAATCAAAACGCCTTGGAGCCGATTATGCTCTCATTGTTACCCCTTATTACAATAAACCAAATCAAAATGGTTTAATTGCTCATTATTCTGCAATAGCCGATGCGGTTGATATAGATCAAATTTTATACAATGTTCCATCAAGAACTGCTTGTGATTTATTACCTTCCTCTGTATCTGTTCTATCAAAGCATAAAAATATCATTGGTATTAAGGAAGCTGTTGATGATGAGTCGCGAATAAAAAAATTAGTCCAAATATCACAAAATGCAGATAGTAATTTTTCAGTTTTCTCTGGAGACGATCCAACATTTATGGATTCAATGCTATTAGGAACCCATGGAGTGATATCTGTTTCTGCAAATGTCAGTCCAAAATCTCATTCTGAAATTTGCTATGCGGTTAAAAATGGTGATTATGAAAAGGCAAAAATTTTAAATGAGCACAATCTAAACTTATATCGTTTATTATTTGTTGAATCAAATCCAATACCTGTGAAATGGATTTTATATAAAATGAATTTAATCAAGAATGCAATTAGACTCCCTCTTATGGAATTAGATGAAACTTTTCATGAAGAAATACTGTCAGAGATGATAAAATTAAAACTATTATGAACAAAAATTTAATATATGTACTTTCACTTTTTTTAGTAACCTCATGCTCGTATTTAACGGGTCCAGAGGGTTATTTTCCAACTACTGAGCATGATTTTTTAGAAGAAATTGTTGAAACTGATATAGTTATTCCTTCTGAATTATCTTCTCCATCTAAGGAGAATCACTATCCAGTTATCGCTATTGATAATGAGTTAAAAAACCAAGAGGTCCCAAAGCCAAGACAGATTTTTTCATCATCAGGTAATAGCTCTGTTCAGCTCCGAAGATTGGGTGAGTTAATGTGGATATACATAGAAACACTTCCATCTACCTCATGGCCTATTTCAAAAAGTTACTGGGAAACGTCGGATTATGATGTAATCAGTACCAATCCAGATATTGGAGAAATCAAAATAAATTTTGATGAATCTATGCTATTTGTTATGAAAATTGAACATGGTATCAAAGAAGCCTCTACTGAAATATTTTTGAATTTGGTTAACAAAGGCGATCAAGAGATAGTTAGTAATATTGATTTAGTTCAGGCAGAGCTCGAAAATCTTGTCAATTATTTTGCTGAGTCTGTCGATAATTTTTCTGGTACTTCACTTGCAGCTCAAAATCTTAATGAAATGAAAAAAGCAAATTTCTATACTGAAAATGGACAAACAGTTATTGAATTAAATCTTAATTTTGATAGAGCTTGGTCATCTGTAACCAAGGCCATGCAAGTAGCTGAAATTGTTACAAACGATAAAAATAGAAATGATGGCATATTTTATGTGAGTTATAGCAAGGAAGAAGAGGGAGGATTATTATCATTCTTTGGTCTTGGAAATAATTCTGATAACAATAATGCATTCAATGAAGAAGCTCAGTTTGAAGTAACAATTGTAGAAAAAAATAATAAAACTTATGTTCGAGCAAGATCAATGGATGGTAAAATTGATGAAGCAGAACAATTACTTTCAAAAATAAACGAATCACTAAGCTAATGGAAAAAATACAAGAAATAACAAAAGGTAAGGCTAAGTCTTTATATACAACCTCAAATCAAGAGCAACTGGTAATGCATTTTAGCGATGATACTTCTGCATTTGATGGAAAAAAGAAAGAAGCATTAATGGGAAAAGGCTCTGTTAACAATCAGTTTAATGCATTCATAATGGATCATTTAGAAAAAAATGGTGTAGAAACCCATCACATTGAAGTTCTTAATAATAATGACTCTTTGGTTCATAAGCTTTCTATGTTTCCAATAGAGTGCGTAATTAGAAATAGAGCTTCTGGTTCAATATGCAGAAGGCTTGGCACAGAAGACGGATTAATTCTTGAAAGTCCTCTATTTGAATTTTTTCTTAAAGACGATGAGTTGGGAGATCCTTTAATTAATGATGAGCATATTCTATCTTTTGGTTGGGCTACAAGACATCAAATTGATGAAATGAAGCTTCTTACATATAAAGTTAATACAATTCTTTCAAAGCTATTTTTAGATTCTGGTTTAATATTGGTAGATTTTAAAGTGGAATTTGGTGTCACAGGCGAAAAGATTCTTTTGGCTGATGAGTTTACTCCAGATGGATGTAGGCTATGGGACTCAGAAACTTTAAAAAAAATGGATAAAGACAGATTTAGACAAGGTCTTGGTGATGTTGTTGAATCCTATCATCAAGTAGCTGATAGATTGGGTATGAATATAAAACTTGATTAAAATAGTCAAGTATTTATAATTCATGCGTGAAACTTACTACAAAAAGCAGATATGCAGTTAATGCACTCACTGAGCTAAGAGCTCTTGAGTCATTTGGTCCTGTTTCTTTGTCTGATTTATCAGAAAATCAGAATATTGAACTTTCTTATCTTGAACAAATTTTTAGAAAATTAAGAATTGCAGGAATTGTAAAGAGTACAAGAGGAAGGAATGGCGGGTATATGTATGCCAAAGATCCATCAGTAATAACTATTAAAGATATTATGAATGCAGTAGAGGAAGATCTTGATGCTACTAACTGCAATGGTTCTAGTAACTGTAACCACGGAAAGAAATGTAAAACACACAATCTATGGCATGAATTAAATGAAGTTGTAGATAATTATTTAAGTAAAATAACCATAAATAAGCTTGTGGAATCTAACGATAGCCCATATATAAGCTTAAGAGAGATAAGTTAAATGAGCACACAGTCGACTATATATTTAGATTACGCATCAACAACCCCAGTTGACCCTAGGGTTGCATCAAAAATGATGCAATATTTAACCCCAGATGGAGAGTTTGGAAATCCGGCCTCAAGATCGCATCGTTATGGATGGAAAGCTGACGATGCTGTTGAAGAAGCAAGATCTCATGTTGCAAATCTTGTAAATTGCGATCCAAGAGAAATAGTTTGGACATCGGGAGCAACAGAAGCAGACAACCTGGCTATAAAAGGTGTTGCAAGATTTTATAAATCAAAAGGTAATCATATTATTACATCTAAAATTGAGCATAAGGCAGTTCTAGACCCTTGCAGGCAATTAGAAAGAGAGGGTTTTGAGGTAACTTATTTAGATCCAAATGAGGGAGGAGTGATAACTGCTGAGGCTATTAAAAATGCCATGCAAGAAAATACAATTCTAGTATCTATAATGCATATTAACAATGAGTTAGGCACCTTAAATAACCTAGAAGAAATTGGTAATATCACAAGAGAAGCTGGTGCCTTTTTTCATGTAGATGCAGCCCAAAGCACTGGAAAAGTAGATATAGATCTATCAAAACTCCCAGTTGATTTAATGTCATTTTCAGCTCATAAAACCTATGGTCCAAAGGGCATAGGTGCTTTGTTTGTAAGAAGAAAACCAAGAGTCAGAATCGAAGCTTTGATTCACGGTGGTGGTCATGAGAGGGGAATGAGATCTGGAACTCTTCCTACACACCAAATTGTTGGTATGGGCGAGGCATTCAAGATTGCAAAAGAAGAAATGGAGTCTGATCATTTAAAAATTAAAGCTTATCATGAGCAATTTCTTAAAGAAGCAATGAAAATAGAACATGCGTATATAAATGGAGATCTTAATAACAAGGTTCCTAATATTTTAAATATCAGCTTCAATTTTGTTGAAGGTGAATCTTTGATTATGGGACTTAAGGATATTGCAGTATCTTCTGGATCTGCATGCACATCTGCAAGTCTTGAGCCTTCATATGTTCTTAGAGCGTTAGGTAGAAAGGATGAATTAGCGCATAGCTCAATAAGATTTTCTTTCGGAAGATTTACAAGCGATGAGGATATAAAGAATACACTCTCTATTTTAAATAAAGTTGTAGATAGATTGAGAGAACTTTCTCCATTATGGGAAATGCATTTAGATGGTATAGATTTAGATACTGTTAAATGGAACACACACTAAAGTAGGAGCTTTTATGGCATATAGTAAAAAAGTAGTTGATAAGTTTGAGAATACTCTGGAGAATCCTCAAGCATTTAATGTAGGAAGATTTGATCCTAAAGAGGAAAATGTTGGAACTGGAATGGTTGGTGCGCCTGCTTGTGGCGATGTTATGAAACTTCAAATTAAATGTGAGCCAAAAGGAAATACTCATATTATTAAGGATGTTAAATTTAAAACATATGGTTGTGGTTCTGCCATTGCTTCCTCAAGTGAGTTAGTGGAAATGCTTATTGGCAAGACTCTAGAAGAAGCTAAGGAAATTAAAAACAAAGAAATAGTTGATGCCTTAGAACTTCCTCCAATTAAAATTCATTGCTCAGTTTTAGCTGAAGATTCAATTAAACAAGCAATAGAAGATTACGAATCCAAGCAGTAGGTGTCATTCAATGGAAAATATTAATCCATCTGATTTAAATTTCTCTGAAAAAGCAATCAATCATTTTCTTTCAAGCCTTGAATCAAGAGGTAAAGGTGCGGGCATTCAAATAGGTGTTAAAAAAGCTGGATGCTCTGGTTATGAATACTTCTTTGATTTTGTAGACAGCATAGATGCTAAAAATATTGTTTTTGAAAAAAATGGATGCAAAATTTATGTAGATGAAATAAGTTTTGATTTTTTAAAAGGAAGCCTTGTTGATTACTCAGAAGATGGTTTAAATAAAGGAATAAAGTTTGTTAACCCCAATGCAAAGGCAGTTTGTGGATGCGGGGAAAGTTTTACAATCTAAATAATGGCTAAGATTAAAATATGGCCCCATCATGAACTTTGTCCTAATGGAGCAGAGATAGTTGCTGTTCCAGGCGAGACTATCTGTGAAGCAGCTCTCAGAGAAGGCATAAAAATTGAACATGCTTGTGAAATGTCATGTGCTTGTACGACTTGCCACTGCATAATCAGGAAGGGTTTCGACAGTCTAGAAGAAGCAAGTGACATAGAGGAGGATATGCTTGACAAGGCATGGGGCCTTGAGCAGACATCTAGGTTAAGTTGTCAGACAATACCTCCAGCTGATGAAAATATAGAAATTGAACTTCCAAAGTACAACATAAATATGGTTTCAGAGGATCATTAATGGGTGATCTAAATTGGCATGATGTTAATGATATAGCTATTGAGTTATATGATAAATTTCCTGATATCGATCCTCAGTGGATTGGATTCCCTGATTTACATTCTAAAATATGTGACTTAGATGCTTTTATTGGAGACCCAGAGCGTTCTAATGAGAAAATTTTAGAGGCTATTCAAATGTTATGGATAGAAGAATCTCAATAAGTCCCATATAATGGCTAAAATTTTTTATAGGAATAAAACATCATGGCAATAGAACAAACTTTATCAATCATCAAACCAGACGCTGTATCCAAAAATGTAGTGGGTAAAATCATTTCAAGGTTTGAGGATAATGGACTGCATTTAGTTGCTGGGAAGCTAATTCATTTAACAGATGAAATGGCCTCAGGATTCTATGCGGAGCATGAAGGCAGGCCTTTTTTCAACGATCTTAAAAAATTCATGACTTCAGGTCCTGTATTTGTTCAGGTTCTTGAAGGAGAGGGAGCAATACTTAAAAATAGAGAGCTTATGGGAAGCACCAACCCTCAAGAAGCTGATGCAGGAACCATTAGAGCAGATTTTGCAGTAAGCATTGATGCAAATGCTGTACATGGATCAGATTCTGAAGAAAGCGCAATAAGAGAGATTAATTATTTTTTCAAAGATGAAGAAATAATATCTAAATAGATTTTGGAAAAAAAAGAAAATCTTTTAGGTTACTCTTTAGAGACTTTAGAGGATTTTTTTAAAAGGATTGAAGAGCCAAAATTTAGAGCCAAGCAGCTTCTAAAATGGATTCACCAAAAAGGAATTATAGAATTTGAAATGATGACTGATTTTAACAAGCCTCTTAGGGAGAGGCTTGCTGAAATTGCAGTTATTAGGCCTCCTCAAGTTGATGAAGTCCATGTTTCCCCAGAAGGAACTAAAAAATACTTAATAAAGTTAGATTCAGGTTCGATGGTAGAAATGGTTAGAATCCCTGAAAAAAAAAGGATGACTCTATGTATCTCTTCTCAGGCCGGATGCGCACTCCAATGTACTTTTTGTGCAACAGGCGCTCAAGGTTTTGAAAAAAACCTCACGGCTGCAGAAATAATTGGCCAAGTTTGGCTAGCAAACTTCTATGATTCCAATGACTCCAATATTACAAATGTTGTATTTATGGGAATGGGGGAACCGTTACTAAACTTTACTCCAGTTGTTGAGTCAGCAAAGATAATGAAAGATCAATTAGCCTATGGGCTTTCTCGAAAAAGAATTACCATCAGCACATCTGGCATAACTCCTCAAATTGACCAACTTACAAGTTCTATAGATGTTTCTTTAGCAATCTCTCTTCATGCACCAATTGATTCCCTTCGAGATGAAATCGTGCCTATTAATAAAAAATACCCAATAAAAATGTTAATAAATTCATGCAAGAATTATTTATCTTTTTATGAAGGGAAAAGAAGCGTAACTATAGAATATATTCTTATTGATGGTGTGAATGATTCTCCAGAATTAGCCAGACAATTAACTAAGCTCCTTTCAAATATCTCATGTAAAATTAATCTAATTCCCTTTAATCCATTTGATGGGTCTAACTACAAGAGATCAAATAAAGACAATATAAATCAGTTTAAAAATATTCTTATGAAAAAAGGCTTTATTACTACATTGAGAGTCACAAGAGGTGATGCAATAGATGGAGCCTGCGGCCAGCTTGTTGGAAAATTAACTAAATCAGTTAAAGGTAAAAAACTAATCAAGCATCAATCAATATCATGAGTGATAATTTAAAATCTGCAAATTCAGCCAAAACTGGAATAATTTTCAGTGACGCAAGATTGGATCAAAAATTAACAATCGATGAGGTTTCAGATAAAACTTTAATAAATACTAAGTTTATAAAAGCGATAGAGTCCGGCGACTATACCGATTTTCCAAGTGAAGGTTTTGCTAAAGCTTACTTTATTAAGTATCAAAATTTTTTAAACATACAATGCGAGTTCCCATCAATATATGTTCAAGAAAATAGAAAAGATCAAATCGTTAAAAAATCAGTGGCTGTTTTTAATAGATCTTTCAAAAAATTTATTATTGTATTTGGTTTAGTGGTATCAATTTTAACAATTTCTATTTTATTAAATTCTTTTTCAGTAAAAGATAGCACCCAAAAGATAGAGCAGAATATTAAAGAAGAAGAACTCTATGAATTAACAGAAATTGTTAATACAAATAACATGTCAGAAGGTATAGAGGCTAGTACCAATTTAACTATTGAACCTGTTGTGCCTGCAAATAATCTTCAATTATTATTTACAAAAGAATGTTGGGTGGAAATATACTCAAAAGACATTCTTTTAGTAAGTCAGTTATTCAATGAAGGTGATATTTATAACAAAATTATGCAAAAGCCCTACAAAGTTGTTGTTGGAAATGTCGATGCAGTAACAGGAACATATAACGGTATTAAGATTGATTTTATTACCAATGCTAATAGACTTAATGTAAACACTATTATTTTTAATGATGAGTAATTGGATAACCAGAAAAAACACCAAACTTGTTGATGTTGGTGGAGTGCTTGTTGGAAATAATAATCCAATTAGTGTCCAGTCAATGACTAATACAAATACATGTGATGTTATCTCTACCATTAATCAAATTAATGACTTACAAGCTGCTGGAGCAGACATTGTAAGAGTATCTGTACCAGGTTTCGATGAAGCGGCTGCATTTAAAAAAATTAGAAAATCTGTAGATATTCCTTTAGTTGCAGACATTCACTTTGACTATAAAATTGCTCTTGAGGTTGCAGATACTGCAGACTGCCTAAGAATCAACCCTGGAAATATTGGAAAAGAAGATAGAATCGCTGAAGTAATTAATGCTGCTAAATATAATAATGTGCCAATAAGAGTGGGTGTCAATGCGGGTTCTCTTGAGAAAGATCTTCAAAAAAAATATGGAGAACCGAATGCAGATGCATTAGTTGAATCAGCTCTAAGGCATGTAGATATCTTGGACAAGTTTAATTTTGATAACTATAAAATGAGTCTTAAGGCATCCAATATTGAAATGACTGTTGAGGCTTATAGAAAAATATCTGAGTTAATCGATCAACCTCTTCATTTGGGTATTACTGAAGCTGGAAGCTATAGAGCGGGAACTGTAAAGTCGTCAATTGGTATTGGAATGCTACTTTCTGAGGGTATTGGAGATACGATAAGAATTTCACTCGCATCTGATCCGGTAGATGAAATAAAAATAGGTTGGGATATTTTAAGAAGTTTAAATATTCGAAGTAGGGGTGTAAAGATAATTGCATGTCCAAGCTGCTCACGTCAAAATTTTAATGTAATCGAAGTAGTCAACGAGTTAGAAGAGCGCCTTGAAGATATCACTGAAGATATCGAGGTCGCTGTGATAGGTTGTTATGTTAATGGTCCCGGAGAAAGTAAAGCAGCAGAAATTGGTCTAACAGGAGCAAGCCCTCAAAACTTATTATATGTCGATGGAGCACCTGACAAAAAAATTAATAGTGCAGACATTGTTAAAGAAATCGAGGATAAAGTAAGGACAAAAATTTCTTTAAGAGACTCTGTTGAGATAATTGCAAGGAGCTGAAATGGATAAAATTCACTCATTAACTGGTATGTTAGATCATTATGATGATGGTGATATAGAAAATATTTCTGTAAAAATATTCGAGACAGAAAAAAGAATAAAAAAAGTTTTTACCAACTATAAATATAGTGAAATAAGAACACCAGCCTTAGAAGACACCAATCTATTTATTCGTTCTGCTGGAGATGCTTCTGACATTGTTAACAAAGAAATCTATTCTTTTAATGATAGAAATGAAAAGAACATCGCCTTGAGACCAGAAGGTACTGCAAGTGCTATTAGAGCAATAATAGAAAAAAAACTTGATCAAACTAATCATAAGTTATGGTATCTCGGCCCAATGTGGAGATATGAAAGACCGCAAAAAGGAAGATATAGACAGTTTTATCAAGCAGGAGTTGAAATACTTGGTTATGAAGAGGGTGCGCCCGAGTATGAAATAATATCAATGGTCTGCTCCATTATTGAAGAATTTAAACTTAAAAATTGTTCAATTAAAATTAATCATTTGGGCGATAAGGAAAGTAAAAAATTATTTTGTGATGCATTAATAGAATATCTCGAGCCATTTAAAGATAGCCTTGATGAAAAAGACTTAACAAGACTTACTAAAAATCCTTTAAGAGTGCTTGATTCAAAAAATAAAGAAACACAATCAATTCTTAAAAACGCTCCATCTATAAGAGAGTTTATTAAACCTTCAGCATTATCTCTTTTAGAAAATATTCAAAATGAATATCAAGATATATGCAATATAGAGATTGATTATACTCTTGTCAGAGGTCTAGATTATTATTCTGGATTTGTGTTTGAGGCAATATCATCAGATCTTGGTGCTCAAGATTCTTTTTTAGGTGGAGGCAGATATGACCACCTTTCATTAAAGCTGGGTGGTAAAAATCTTCCATCAATTGGGATGGCAATTGGGGTAGAGAGGTTTGCAAGCTTGATAAAGGACATTACAACCTCAAATAAAGTTGTTTCATTTCTAACCCTAACTAGCAATTTAGAGTCAAAACCATATAAAATAGCCCACCAACTTAGGTCTCTGAATAGTAATATTATTTTAGATTTACAGCTATCTGATGGAAGTCTTAAATCCAAACTCAGAAAAGCAAATAAAAATAATTCTGAATATGCAATTATTATCGGAGAAGAAGAGTTGAGGGACGGAACTGCTGTTATTAAGTTTTTAAATGATGAACTTAAAGACCAGGAAACTGTCTCAATTAAAGAATTATTTAGTTTTTATACATCATTATAATTTCAGGAAGAATTATGAACGAAATATACGATAACGATAATAGGTTTTCAGCAATGCAGACCTTTTTTAACAAATATAGAACAATACTAATTAGTAGTGTTATTGCCTTTATTGTTGCATTTGGTATAAGTTTTTCACTTAAAACTATTTCAAAAATTAATGATGAAAAAGCTGCAATAGTTTTTAACGAATGGTCAGATTTTTTATCAGAGGGTGATGTAGCTAACGCAGAAAAGTCTTTTGATAGCCTAATGACGAGTTTCAGCAAGACAGGCTATGCAAAAATTGCCTTGCTTGATTCAGCTACTAAAGAAGCCTCAGAGGGAAAGACATTAGAAGCTTTAGATAAATTTACTTTACTTGTTGAACTTACTGATGGTTACGGAGGAAATAAAATTTATAACAAGCTTGCTAGAGTAAATTCTGCAAGATTATTAGCTTCTGAGAATGAGCTTGATAAAGCACTTTCGTTATTGGAGAAATACTCTTCATCTACATCTAATGCATTCATTCATGAGCTCACTGGGGACATACTTGCAAAAAAAGACCAAAGTTTGCTTGCCAAAGATCAATATGTAAAAGCTGAAGAGTTGTATAGTGACGAAACATCAAAATCTATTGTTGCAATAAAAATAGCAAATCTAAAATGAACTACTTAAAAAAATACTTTTTTAAAAATCAAAAACAGTATATTTCAATATTGTCTGTAATTCTTCTTTCATCATGCTCTTCCATGGAATCTTTAAAGTTTTGGGGAAATGGTGATATAGATTTGGATGAGCCAAGACCACTGGTTTCAGTTACTAACAAGCTAAATACTTCAGTTGACTGGAGTATGAAGTTTAATGGTGAAAATACTCTTGGAAACTTTATACCAGCATTCAGTGGAGATAGTATATTTGCCTCAGACAATACTGGAAGCATTAAATCTATAGATATAAAATCTGGAAATATAAACTGGGAAATTGAAACTAATTTCCTTTCATCTGGTACCGCTGCTGGTTTTGGTGTTTTAGTTGCTTCGGATGTTGATGGTAATGTAATCGCCTTTGATCAAAAAGACGGATCGAAAATATGGATGACTAATGTAAAGGGAGAAGTTTTAGCCCCTGCAGCAATCGATGCAAAATTTATTATAGTTAAAACTGGATCGGGTGATTTAATGGCACTTGATAAAAATGATGGTGAAATTAAATGGTCATATAGATCTAAACTTCCAACATTAACAATAAGAGGAAGTAGTAGTCCTGTTATTTTTGAGAATCAAATCTATGCAACTTTTGATAATGGTAGGCTGGGTGTTTTTCAAATTGACTCAGGTTTTCCTGTCTGGGATGGAGCAATCTCCTATGTTAGCGGAGCCTCTGAGCTTGAAAATATAATCGATGCTGACTCAAGCCCTGTAATAGATTCAGGTCTTGTTTTTGCTACTAATTACCAAGGGAATCTAAATATTTTTGATATCGCTCAAAAAAGATCTGTATGGACATCAGAAGTATCATCCTTTTATTCACCCGTTGTATTGAGAGGGATAATGGGTGTTGTTGAGTCTGATTCTCTAATAAAGTCATTTTCAATGAAAAGCTTTGAGGAATCATGGAGCACAGATGAGTACTCCAATAGGCTACTCTCTAATCCTGTTAGCTTTAATGGATATTTGATAGTTGGAGATCTTGAAGGATATCTTCACATAATCGATCCTTTGAGTGGCAAGACGATAAGTAGAAAGAAAATTTCTAAAAAACCCATAATGAGCTTAATAAGCAGAAGTAATAATTTTTATGCAATAGACCAAGGATTCAGTTTATATTCGATAAGTATATAAATATGAAATTTATACATGTTTACTTCAATTGCAATTATAGGTCGACCAAATGTTGGCAAATCAACCTTATTTAATAAACTAACTAAGTCACGCAAAGCTATAGTTTCAAATTACTCTGGGTTAACCAAAGATAGGAACTATGGCTATATAACATTTGGTGATCAAAAAACATTAATTATTGATACTGGAGGAATAGCTCAGGATGAATCTATTCTTAAAGAAGATATAGCTGAGCAAGCCTGGATTGCTGCAGAGGAATCAAGCCTTATTATCTTTCTTCTCGATGGTTCTGAAAACTTAAATAAAGAAGATCTAGATATTCTTACAAGATTAAGAAAGCTTAATAAAAATTTTATTACTGTTCTTAATAAAATCGATAAAAATTCAGATTCTCTTCTTAAAGTTGATTTAAATAAGAAGGGCATTAATGAGTTCTTTGAGATTAGTGCAGAGCACTCAAGAAATATAATTGACCTTCGTACATATATAAAAGATTCACTTCCAAAAGAAAAATATGAATCACCAGAAGGAAAAAAAATAGCTGTTCTAGGTAGGCCTAATGCAGGAAAATCTACATTTATAAATAAGTTTATAAAAGAAGATAGGTTAATAGTTTCTGAGATAGCAGGAACAACAATAGACGCTATAAGTATTCCTTTCACAGTCGATGACCAAGATTTTATTTTTATTGACACAGCAGGTATCAGAAAAGGCTATAGAAACAGTCATAAAATTGAATATTTTTCTTATGTTAGAGCAATGCACTCAGTAGAGGAATGCGACGTTGTTATTTTCATATGTGATGCGCAAGAGGGTATTGTTGATCAAGATCTCAAAATTATTAATATGATATGTGAGATGGGTAAGCCAGTCCTGATAGCATTTAATAAAATTGATTTACTTACAAAAAAACAAAAGGATGAGATTTATGAGACTAAAAGGGCTCAATCAAATTTTGTTAATGACTTTATAAAATTAGAAATATCAGGCATCAAAGGCCTTGGCTTCAAGAGGCTATTTAGGGTGGCTAATGGCCTTATAGATAAGGCACAGCAAAAACATACGACCTCATCATTAAACCAAATGATGAATAAATTTATTGAGCAAAGCGCACCTCCATCTGTAAATGGAAGACTTTTAAAACTTAAGCATGTTCATTTTGCAGGCATAAACCCAACAACTCTTGTTATTCATTCAAATCAAGACAAAAAAATTCCATCAAACTATAAAAAATATCTTGAAAATTCTTTTAGATCCACTCTTGAGCTTAAAAGTATTCAATTAAGATTGATTTTTAGAAAATCAGAAAACCCATACGAATCAAAAGTAAATAAACTAACTGATAGACAAGTAAAAAAGAGACAGAGATTAATTAAACATATTAAAAAAAATAAAAAGTAATATAATTTTTTTGATAATCTGTGAAAGAATTCTCCTGTATAATCTTGATTACACTTTAAAAATTAAATCACTATAGCTTTTCATTATGAATCAAAGACCTGTATACATTGACCTAAGAAAAATAAAGCTACCAATGTCAGCCTTCTCTTCTATCACCCATAGACTTTCCGGTATGTATATTTTTTTTATCTCCTTACCTCTTTTTGTATACCTTTTATTTATATCAACATTAAATAAAGGATCCTATGAATTAATGTATGAATCATTACAGTCTTTAACTTTCTTTACAGTTTTTGTTTTCTTTAGCTTTTCTGTTTTCTGGTATCACATTCTTACAGGCGTTAGGCATCTTTTTATGGATTTCTTCCACTTAGGCGAATCACTTAAAGGCTCTTATTACTCATCAATTTTTGTTCTTTGCCTATGGCTTGTATCGACTATTGGATTTTTTGGACATATTTATTTATGAAAGGCTCAATTATTTGGTTTGTACAAAGATATAGCTCTTTAGCCATACTCGCATATTTTTTATATATTGTTTTTTATTTGGTTGGAGCTTCAGGTTCATATTATGACTGGGTTTCTTTTATTGCATCAATTGAAATGAAAGCAATTACTTCATTAATTTCAATTCTTATAATATCTCATGCATTTATTGGGCTATGGACAGTTGGAACAGATTATCTAACAAAAAGAACACTTGGTTTCCTAAGTCCCGCTCTTTCTAAAAAAGCAGAATCAATTCAATTTCTTTATCAACTTGTATTTATCTTATGTGGATTGCTTTATTTGGGATCAATCTTATATATAATATGGAAGATATAAATGATTCATATAACTAATTATAAAATTTAATAATAAAGGTCTTAAATGAGTAACAGTATTTTAACTGACAATATAAAAACAATAGAATTTGATGCTCTTATTGTTGGTGGTGGAGGCTCTGGGATGAGAGCGTCACTAGAATTAGCTAAATCTGGACTTAAAACTGCTGTAGTTTCAAAGGTTTTCCCAACAAGATCTCATACTGTTTCTGCACAAGGCGGAATTACATGCGCCATTGCAAGTGCTGATCCAGACGATGATTGGAGGTGGCATATGTATGATACTGTTAAAGGTGCTGATTTTATAGGCGACCAAGATGCAATTGAATATTTATGCTCGGAAGGCCCTAAGGCAGTATTTGAGTTAGAGCATATGGGACTCCCATTTTCAAGATTTGAAAACGGAAGAATTTATCAAAGACCATTTGGTGGACAATCTAAAGATTTTGGTAAGGGTGGTCAAGCAGCAAGAACGTGTGCTGCAGCAGATAGAACTGGCCATGCTCTTCTTCATACCCTTTATCAAAATAATGTTAAGGAAGGAACAAACTTCCTAAATGAGTGGTTCGCTGTAGATATAGTTAAAAACAGTAAGGAAGAGGTAACAGGTGTTATAGCCTTTTCTATTGAATCTGGAGAGGTTGCTTACCTAAAAGCACAGGCCACTGTAATGGCCACTGGTGGCGCAGGAAGAATTTATGCTTCTACCACAAATGCATTAATCAACACAGGTGATGGATTGGCAATGGCTCTTAGGGCTGGTTTTCCAGCACAAGATATGGAAATGTGGCAGTTTCACCCAACAGGAATTTATGGAGCGGGCTCACTAGTAACAGAAGGCTGTAGAGGTGAAGGCGGCTATCTTATAAATAAAGATGGCGAGAGATTTATGGAAAGGTATGCTCCTAATGTTAAGGACCTAGCTGGAAGAGATGTAGTTGCAAGATCTATGGTGCTTGAGATTTTAGAAGGAAGGGGTTGTGGTGAAAATGCAGATCATATATTTCTGAAATTAGATCACCTAGGCGCAGATGTTCTTAATTCAAAATTACCTGGAATATGTGAGCTTTCAAGAACCTTTGCCCACGTAGATCCAATATATGAACCAATTCCAGTCGTTCCAACTTGTCATTATATGATGGGCGGAACTCCAACGAATGTTAATGGCCAAGCTTTTAGAAGAACTAACGGTAATGATTCAATTATTTCTGGCTTGTTTGCTGCTGGTGAGGCGGCCTGTGTTTCTGTTCATGGTGCAAATAGACTTGGTGGTAACTCTTTGCTTGATTTAGTGGTTTTTGGAAGAGCTACTGGAATGCATATTCAAGAAGAACTGAAATCTGGTGGTGGAGTAGAGTCATCTTCTAAGGGTGACATAGATGCCTCATTAGAACGCCTAAATAAATTAAATGAGTCCACGAGTGGATATGAGACTGCTTCAGTAAAAAGAGAGTTACAAGAATGCATGCAAAATTATTTTGGAGTCTTCAGAAGAGGCGACTTTATGGAAAAAGGCTTAAACGAATTAGCAGAAATAAGACATAAGGTTGATAACTTACATCTTAAAGATAAAAGTTCTGCTTTTAATACAAGCAGAGTCGAAGCAATTGAACTACAAAATTTATTTGAGGTTGCTGAGGCTACTGCTATATCAGCTTTTGAAAGAAATGAAAGCAGGGGAGCCCATGCTAGAGATGATTTCCCTGACAGAGATGATGAAAATTGGTTATGTCATTCTTTCTACGACCCAATTAACAAAAAAGTTTCAAAAAGAGAAGTCAACTTTGCGCCAACAAAAGTAGATGCATTTCCACCAATAGTGAGAACTTATTAATGTTAACCAATCAACTAGAAGTAAGCATGTACAGATACAATCCTGAGCAGGATGAATTTCCGTATATGAAAAAATATAAGATAGAAAAACCTGCAAGAGACATCATGGTTCTCGACTTACTTCATTTGTTAAAAGAAGAAGATGAGTCAATCTCTTATAGAAGGTCTTGTAGAGAAGGTGTTTGTGGTTCTGATGGAATGAATATAAATGGTAAGAATGGCTTGGCATGTATAACGCCTATTTCATCTGTTATGAAAAAGAATAAAATTGAATTAAGGCCTCTTCCAGGTCTTCCTGTTATTCGAGATCTTGTTGTAGATATGACGGAATTTTATGCTCAATATGAAAAGATAAAGCCTTTTTTACAAAATAATACCACAGCTCCTGAACAAGAAAGATTACAGTCTCCTGAGGATAGAGATAAGTTAGATGGCTTATATGAATGCATTCTTTGCGCTTGTTGCTCTACAAGTTGCCCATCATTTTGGTGGAACCCTGATAAATTTGTAGGGCCAGCAGCTCTTCTTCAGGCATATAGGTTTATAGCTGATTCAAGAGATCTTGAAACCGTTGAAAGGCTGGATGCATTATCAGATCCATTCAGTGTTTACAGGTGTCACGGAATCATGAATTGTGTAAGTGTTTGTCCTAAGGGTTTAAACCCTAATAAAGCAATTGGTGAGATAAAATCAATGCTTTTAAAGTCTAAGAAGAATATAATTACATCCGATGGAACTAATTAGAAAAATTTTTTAGACAATGAACCAATCAATGGAAGAGCTTTGGAAAAGTTCTCACATATCAGCAGGCCATGCTGATTATCTTGAATCTCTTTATGAGATATATCTAACCGACCCTGAAAACTTATCAAATGAGTGGCAGGACTTCTTTAATAGTCTCCCTTCTGATTCAAGTAATTTAAAAGAAGTTTCACATCAAACAATCATCAGTGAATTTCGAAATCTGCCAAGAAACTCATCTTTGCTTAATGAGGAGATTGATGAAAGGCAGGGAAAAGTTATTCGACTAATACAAGCATACAGAAATAGAGGACACCAGGAAGCAAAATTAGATCCTTTGGGTATGATGGATAGGAAGTCTATAGAAGATTTAGATATAGAATTCCATGGCTTGTCTACAGACGACCTTGATGTTGAGTTTTATACAGATACTTTTATAACTGGATCAAAAAAAGCTAAATTAAGAGATATAGTCTCAAGTCTAAGAAGTATATATTGCGGCACTATTGGCATCGAATATAACTACATTATGGACTCTGATGAAAGAAGATGGTTTCAAAAAAAATTCGAGTCAAAATTAGAGCAATATTCATTTACTAAGGAAGAGAAATTACACATTTATGAGAGATTAAATTCTGCAGAAGGTCTTGCAAAATATCTAGCTGCAAAATACCCAGGCATGAAACGTTTTGGTATAGATGGGTGTGAATCTTTGGTTCCTTTAATAGATGCTGCAATTCAAAATTGTGGAAAGCTAGGAGCTAATCAGATATGTTTCGGAATGGCTCACAGAGGAAGGCTAAATCTTCTAGTTAATGTTTTAGGTAAAATCCCTGCAGATTTATTCTCAGCATTCGATGAGGCTGGTGAATTAGAAGGAGCAAATACCGGAGATGTTAAATATCATTTAGGTTTTTCATCTAATTTAAATACTCCAGGCGGGGAAGTGCATGTTTCTTTAAATAATAATCCGTCTCATTTAGAAATTGTAGACCCAGTTGTGCTTGGCTCTGTAAGAGCTAGGCAGGATAGGCTTGCTGATATCGAGAGAAAAAAGGTAGTCCCTATACTTCTTCATGGAGATGCATCTTTTTCAGGTCAAGGTGTTGTTATGGAGTCACTACAAATGTCTCAAACCAGAGGGTTTTATGTAGGCGGCACAATTCATATTATAGTTAACAATCAAATTGGTTTCACAACTAGTAATAAAAATGATGCAAGATCAACAGACTATTCTACTGATGTAGCCAAGATGATTCAGGCTCCAGTAATCCATGTAAATGGTGATGATCCCGAGATGGTAGTGAATGCAGTCAAGATCGCTACCAAATATAGAAATCAATTCAATAAAGACATTGTTATTGATTTATTTTGCTACAGAAGGAGAGGTCATAATGAAGCAGATGATCCTTCTGCAACTCAGCCGCTAATGTATAAAACAATAGCTAAACATCCTTCTGTTTTAAATCAATACCAAGATCAGTTAATAGCAGAATCACATCTGACTAAACAAGAAGCATCATTAATCAAATCAACATACAGAGACTCACTTGAAGATGGTGAAATTGTTGCAAAAAATCTTTCTTTAAAACCCAATGACTCTCTTTGGTTTGACTGGAATGAGTATTTAGATGTTTTGTGGTGGCCAAAAGTAGATACATCTTTTGATAAAAACCATTTCAAAAAGCTTGGATCTGAAATTTGTGATGTGCCTTCTTCTTTTACGATAGGAAAGCAAGCATCAAAAATATTTGATGACAGAAGAAAAATGAGCGGCGGAGGGTTAGAAATTAACTGGGGTTTTGCAGAAACAATGGCATACGCAACACTTTTGTCAGAGAAGTTCCCAATTAGAATAACAGGTCAAGATGTCAGAAGAGGTACTTTTTCTCACAGGCATGCATGTGTATTTGATGCAGACAATGGCAAAGGCCACATACCCTTATCTACAATTGCTAATAATCATAATACAAGATTTGATATTTATGATTCTCTATTATCAGAAGAGGCTGTGCTTGCTTTTGAATATGGTTACTCAGCAACCTGGCCAACAGGACTAACAATTTGGGAAGCTCAATTTGGTGATTTTGTTAATGGTGCTCAGGTTGTAATTGATCAATTTATAGTCTCAGCTCAACATAAATGGGAAAGGTTGTCAGGATTAGTCATGCTATTACCTCATGGCTACGAAGGTCAAGGTCCAGAGCATAGCAGTGCTAGAATCGAACGATTTCTGCAGTTATGTGCATCAGAAAATATTCAGGTATGCGTCCCTAGTTCCCCATCGCAAATCTATCATTTGTTAAGAAGACAGGCTATAAGAAAAATGAGAACACCACTAATTGTAATTTCGCCAAAAAGTTTATTAAGAAATCCAAGTGCTGTTTCTACTATCGATGAGTTAACCGATGGGTCATTTAAATGCGTTATCGACGACGATGTAAAAAATAAGTCAGCAGTTACCAAGGCAGTTCTTTGTTCAGGAAAAGTTTTTTATGACCTCAAAGAAAAAAGAGATAATGAAAATAAAGGTAATATTGCCCTAGTTAGGATTGAACAATTGTATCCATTTCCATATGATGACCTTCAAGAAATATTATCAAATTATGAAAATCTAAAAGATGTTGTTTGGTGTCAAGAAGAGCCTGCAAATCAAGGTGCATGGTTTAGTCACAGACATAGAATTCAAAGAGTATTAGATAGGTTTGATACTAAAAGAGAGATAACTTTAGTCAGCAGGCCTGCAGCAGCAGCACCAGCAGTAGGTATGATGAAGTTACATTTAAAACAGCAGAGTAATCTCGTTGAAGAGGCATTAAAATAGGTAAAATTATGGCAATTGAAATTAAATCTCCAACTTTTCCTGAATCTATTGCAGATGGAACGGTCGCGAACTGGTTAAAGCAAGAAGGAGAAAGTGTTAATCAGGATGAGGTTATAGCTGAAATTGAAACAGATAAGGTTGTTTTAGAGGTTGTTGCTCCATCGGATGGCTTTGTTTCAAAAATTTTAAAAGTTGAAGGGGATATAGTAAATAGCTCCGAAGTTATTGGTGAGTTTTCTGAGTCAGATGCAACGAACACATCTCAATCTAAAGTAGAAAAGTTAGTTGAAAAAAATGATGAGACTTCAGCAACACCAGAGCAAGAGCCTCCAAAAACTAGCAACAAGAATGGGCCAGCTGCAAACAAACTTATCTCAGAAAATAATCTAGACGCTTCATCTATCAAAGCATCAGGTAAAGATAATAGAATAACTAAGGCAGATGTAGTAAATCATTTAGATGCCAAGGATCAAGCCCCTAAAACAGATCATAATTTATCTCAACCTGTATCAAATAGACCCGAAAAAAGAGTTTCGATGACTCGCTTAAGAAGCACTATCGCAAAGAGATTGGTCAGCGTTCAACAAGAAACAGCAATGCTAACTACATTTAATGAAGTTGATATGCTGCCTATAAAAGAATTACGAACAAAGTATGGTCAAGAATTTGAGAAGCAGCATGGTGTAAAGCTTGGCTTCATGGGTTTCTTTGTTATAGCTGCAGTTCAAGCTTTAAAAAAATCTCCAATTGTTAATGCTTCTATTGATGGCGGTGACGTTGTCTATCATGGTTATCAAGATATAGGAGTTGCTGTCTCTACTGAAAGAGGTTTAGTAGTGCCAATTATCAAAGATGCAGATACAAAATCATTACCGGAGTTAGAAAAGTCAATACTAGAGTATTCAGAAAAAGCTAGAGACGGCAAACTTTCAATTGATGATATGCAAGGTGGAACATTTACCATATCAAATGGAGGAGTTTTCGGCTCTTTATTATCCACACCAATATTAAATGCCCCGCAAACAGCTATATTAGGAATGCATACCATTCAGGAAAGACCGGTTGCAAGAAATGGTGAAGTTGTTATTAGACCAATGATGTATTTGGCTATGAGTTATGATCACAGGCTTTTGGACGGAAAAGAGGCTGTAAGATTTTTAGTTTCAATTAAAGAGCAATTAGAATCTCCTGAAAGATTGCTTTTAAATTTATAAGTAAGGAAGTTTTATGTATGACGTAATTGTAATAGGTGGTGGACCTGCTGGGTATGTTGCTGCTATCAGATCATCGCAGCTTGGCCTTGCAACTGCCTGCGTAGAGGAGTTTGTTGATGACTCTGGAAATGCAGTTTTTGGTGGAACTTGTTTGAATGTTGGTTGTATACCATCAAAAGCTTTATTAGATTCGTCTCATAGGTTTTATGAAGCTGCTGGACATCTAGACACCCATGGAATCAAAGTTGAAAAAGTTAAACTAGATTTAAGCGTCATGATGGACAGAAAAGATAGTATTGTTAAGAAACTTACTGGAGGAATAGGTGGGCTTTTTGCAGCAAACAAAGTTACTCCAATCACCGGAAGAGGAAAAGTTATTGCTGGAAATAATGTTGAAATAACTAAATCTGATGGAACTAGTGAAATCATTGCTGCAAAAAATATTATTATTGCTACTGGATCATCTCCTATAGAAATTGCTTCAGCTGAGTTTAATAATAATGTTGTAGATAGCACAGGAGCCTTAGAATTTACCGAAGTGCCAAAAACTTTAGGAGTTATAGGTGCTGGCGTGATTGGTCTAGAGCTTGGAAGTGTATGGGCAAGACTTGGTTCAAAAGTAACAGTAATAGAAGCTATGGATGATTTCCTATTTATGGCTGATAAAGAAATAGCTAAAGACTCTTTAAAAGATTTTAAAAAACAAGGCCTAGATATAAAGCTTGGAAGTAGATTGGTCGCTTCTAAAAATCTAAAAAAATCAGTAAAAATTTCATATGAAAACTCTGCTGGAACAGAAGAAATGGAATTCGATAAACTGGTCGTTGCTGTTGGTCGAAGACCAAATGTTCAGAATGTATTTTCTGAAGATTCTGGGGTCCATCTTGATGAAAGAGGCTTTATAAGTGTTGATGATCATTGTCAGACAAGTGCTTCAAATGTTTGGGCAATTGGAGATGTTGTTAGAGGACCAATGTTGGCTCACAAAGGCAGTGAGGAGGGAGTAATGGTTGCTGAAAGGATTGCTGGTAAGCATGCTGAAATGAATTATGATTTAGTACCTTCAGTTATTTACACTCATCCAGAGATTGCATGGGTTGGAAAAAATGAAGAAGAGTTAAAATCAGAAAATAGAAGCTATAAAGTAGGTAAATTCCCATTTGCTGCAAGTGGCAGAGCTTTAGCAGTTGATCAATCAACAGGTTTTGTAAAGGTAATATCTGATGAATCTACAGATACAATTCTTGGAGTGCATGTTTTTGGGCCTTCTGCAGCAGAGATTGTTCAGCAAGCATTAATTTCAATGGAGTTTGGTGCAAGCTCTGAGGACTTAGGTCTAACAATATTCAGTCACCCAACTGTCTCTGAGGCTCTGCATGAAGCAGCCTTGGCAGTAAATAATCAAGCTATTCATATAGGAAATAAAAGAAAATGAATTTACATGAGTTTCAGGGCAAGGCACTGTTTGCAGAATATGGTCTGCCAGTTTCAAATGGAAAAGTTATCTATGATGCTGAAGATGCATTAAAAGCTTGTAGAGATATAGGTGGCTCTAAGTGGGTCGTAAAAGCTCAAGTTCACGCTGGTGGAAGAGGAAAGTCTGGTGGTGTTAAGCTTGTTGATACTCCAGATGACGCGATTGAGTTTGCAAAAAAATGGCTAGGTAAAAGGCTAGTTACATATCAAACAGACAGTAAAGGTCAGTTAGTTAATTCTATACTTATCGAAGAATGCACTGATATTGATAAAGAGCTTTACCTTAGTGCTGTTATTGATAGAGATTCTCAGCGAGTAGTGTTTATTGGGTCTAGCGAAGGTGGAGTAAATATCGAAGAAGTTGCAAAGAATACGCCAGAAAAAATAATATACGAACCTATTGATCCATTATGTGGAGCACAAGGATTTCAAGCTAGAAAAATAGCAAAAGTCCTTAAGTTAGATGTGGCTCAAACCAAACAATTTACACCAATGCTTAAAAATTTGATGAGGCTTTTCGTTGAAAAAGATTTAAGTCTTTTAGAGATTAACCCTCTTGTAATTACTAGCGGTGGGAGTCTACATTGTTTAGATGCAAAAATTAATATCGATGCAAATGCTATTTATAGACAGCCAGAAATTGCAGATATGCACGATCCTTCTCAGGAAGATCCAAGAGAGGCAGAAGCTGCTAAAAATGATTTAAGTTACGTATCTTTAGATGGCAATATTGGATGTATGGTAAATGGTGCTGGATTGGCTATGGGCACGATGGACACTATCAAATACTTTGGTGGAAACCCTGCAAATTTTCTTGATGTTGGTGGAACAGCTACACAGGAAAGAGTATCTAGGGCATTTAAAATTATATTAGATGATCCAGAAGTAAAAGTTGTGTTGGTTAATATCTTTGGAGGCATAGTTAGATGTGATCTTATTGCCGAAGGAGTTATAGCAGCAATTGAAGAGGTGGGTGTTGAGATTCCAGTAGTCGTTAGATTGGAAGGAAATAACGCAGACTTAGGGTCAGAAATTCTATCTCAAGCTGGCATAAAAATTGAAAGTATAAATAATCTTGGCGATGCTGCCAAAAAAGCTGTGGAACTTGCAAAATGAGTATTTTAGTTAATAAAGACACGAGAGTTATTGTTCAGGGCTTCACTGGTTCGCAGGCAACCCTTCATTCAGAGCAAGCTATTGAATATGGAACCAATATTGTTGGAGGAATTACTCCAGGCAAAGGCGGGCAAACCCATTTAGGACAGCCAGTTTTTGACACAATGGAAGAAGCCAAGAAAGCAGTCAATCCAAATGCATCCTTAATCTTTGTCCCAGCACCTTTTTGCAAAGACTCTATCTTGGAAGCTGCCGAGTCTGGAATAGAGTTAATCATATGCATAACTGAGGGAGTTCCTACTTTAGATATGTTAGACGTTAAAAAAAGGGTTGATGAGCTTGGAATTACGCTTATTGGTCCAAATTGCCCAGGTGTAATTACTCCCGGTGAAGCCAAGTTAGGTATTATGCCTGCAAGTATTCACATGCCAGGGTCTGTTGGAATTATCTCAAGGTCCGGAACATTAACTTATGAAGCTGTTAAACAAACTACCGATCTAGGGTTAGGTCAAAGTAGCTGTGTTGGAATTGGCGGAGATCCTATCCCAGGCTCTTCATTTATTGATATCTTAAAATTATTTGAAGAAGACGATCAAACGGAAGCCATAGTAATGGTTGGAGAGATTGGTGGAACTGCTGAAGAGGATGCAGCAGAATACATCAAAAACAATGTTTCTAAGCCTGTAATTTCGTATATAGCAGGTCAGACTGCTCCAGCCGGAAAAAGGATGGGCCACGCAGGAGCAATTATTGCCGGCGGAAAAGGTACTGCTGCTGATAAAATATCCAAGCTAAAAGAGTGTGGTGTTCATATTGCTGAAAATCTAGTGGAGATTGGTGCCAAGGTAGCCGAGGTTCTCAATAAATAAATCGTATTAGTAATGGAAGGCAAGGTAATAGAGGGTAAGGCTTTTTGGTGCTTTTTATATCATCCAGACATTACATCTAATCCTCAATGGTCTCTTAGATTAGTTCCATCAGAAATAGAACAACAGAGATTTAAAAAATCTGGGCATGAAATGAATATGGAAGTTCTTAATAATAAGGATTTTGGTTTGTCTGCTCTCTTCAGAAGAAAAGTAAAACACATGGATGATGTTTTAGAAAAACCTTTGCTGTTTGATGTAAATAAAAAACCATTAGAATTATTTGAAGAATTACCTAATGGCTCAAATGTCATGGTGAAATATAGTGAGTGGGAAGGCATCTCCAAGTCAGATAACCTTCTTTATAAAGGATTGGATTTAATAGCAGTTATTTTACTTGATAAAACGCCAAGCCTTTTTTAATAATTCTTTACTCTTACAAATTTCTTAATAATCCAATTCAATCTTATGATTGATAGGAAAGAAAATATTGTTAAGCCGATAATCATTCCATACCACATACCAGCCGCACCCATTGGCTCATTAAGACCAATTTTTGTAAGGTAATAACCCATTGGCATGGCAAATACCCAATATGAGATAAAGAGCAGAATCATTGGAATAAATGTATCCTTATAGCCTCTTAAGCTTCCAAGAGCGCCCATTTGAATCCCATCTGGTAATTGAAAAATTGCTGCAAATATTAATAAACTGACAGCCAAGTCAAACACAAGTGGGTCTACAGTATAAAAACCAACGATATATTCTCTGAATATTAATATCACTATACTATTCAAAAGAGCTGTAAACATACATATATAAATCGTTGAATATGAGGCAACCTTAGCTTGTCTTGGATTATTTTCACCTATTAAATTTCCAACTCTAGTTGCTGCTGCAAGACCAATGGATAAAGGGACCATGAAAAATAGGCTTGCAATATTGATAGCTATAGAATGACTAGCCACAATTGTTTCCCCTAATGTTCCCAATATTATTGCGGCTCCAGAAAACATGCTTAGCTCAATAAAAATTCCTAAACCAATTGGGAAACCAAGCTTAAAAACTTCTCTAGTCGTTGCTAATGTTGGTGGTGAAAATTCTGAAAAAGGTTTTGTTTTTTTATATTTCTTTGATATTGCTATATATATAAATAATGTAATCATCATCAAAAAAGAAACAATGGAAGTAGCTATTCCACAACCCACACCGCCCAGCTTAGGTGCTCCCATCCAGCCATATACAAACATAAGATCAAGAGGAATATTTATAAGCATACCTATGGCAGCTATACAAAAAACTGGAATAGTTAATGTCATACCCTCGCTGTAACATCTTAAGCAAGTAAAAATAGTAATAAATGTAAATCCAAGAGCAACAGCTTTTAGATAGCTTATTGATATATCTGTTATATTTTTATCTATAGGTAAAAAATTTAAAATTAGATCCATATTCATGAACAAAAGACCAATAAATATTCCAAGAGCAAGAGCTATCCATAGGATTTCTCTAAGTTTTTTTCCTATTTCATGAAACTTTTTTGCTCCGTATAGTTGTGCAACTATTGGTGTGACTGAAAAAATAACACCAGAGACGAACATCCATATTGTTGTTGAGAATGCATTGCCTACAGCAAGCCCAGCAAGATCACTGGAGCTAGCCCTGCCTGCAATTATTGTATCTGTAGCGCCCATAAGCATATAAGAGAGCTGCGAACCAAATATAGGAACACCGATCTTTACAAGTTGCTTGAACTCAATAATGTATTTATTTATCAATTTATTATTACACTAAATATTTTTTCGCTACTTTATCATATTAAAATAAGTTAACTAGGAGAATATAATCAGAAAAGATAATAGACCATATTGGCTAAAAAAATTAGTAATGAGGTTAACCAAGATATATGTTCGTCATTTCTTGAAACCTCAATTTCTTTATTTGGGGAGAGGCGGTGCCTACTTTAAGCCTAAATACATAAAAGTCTTTGGAGACAATGTAACCATAGAAGATTACCCAACCCTTATTGGTGCAAGTGATGCAAATATTCAATTTACCTCATGGAATATTGGAAAGTGGAATGGCCAAATAAAAATTGGTAAATTTTCTCTTATCACACCAGGTGTGAGGATTATGGCAGCAGAAAGTATTGTTATTGGAGACGCATGTATGATTGCGCATGGTGCCTATATATCAGATGCTGACTGGCACGGTATATATGATAGGGCAGAGCCTGTTGGTAAAACAAAGCCAGTCATCATCAAAGACAATGTTTGGATTGGAGATAGTGCAATTATATGCAAAGGGGTAACAATTGGAGACAATAGTATTATTGGTGCAGGCGCTGTAGTAACTAAAGATGTTCCATCAAATTCTGTATTTGCTGGCAATCCAGCGAAACTAGTCAAAACTCTTGATGATGTTGAATTTAATACAAGAGCAAATTTCTTAGAGGATCCAATTCAACTTGCAAAAGACTTCGATGCATTAGATAAATATACTCTTGGTAAAAATACATTTATTGGTTGGCTAATAAGTCTTATTAACCCAAATGACTCTCACTAAGAATGAAAGTCGTTGTTGATAAAGATATAAAAAACTTTATAGATTTGGCTAATGAATTAGATGGTTTACAAGATATAAAATTTACCTATGTAACGAGCAAAGAGATAGACAATGATTTATTGATTGATGCTGATGTTCTTTTTATAAGGTCAACAACCAAGATTGATAAAAAGCTTTTAGAAAATTCGTCTGTGAAACTTATTGGTTCTGCTACTGCTGGAATTGATCATATTGATATTGATTACTTGGAATCATCTCAAATAAGATGGTTTTACTCTCCTGGATGCAATTCAAGCTCAGTTGTGCACTATGTTCTTTCATCGATTGGATACCTAAAAAAAATAAATGTTATGAATGAAGAAAGCATTATAGGTATTATTGGTTGTGGAAATGTAGGATCAAAACTTCGTTTAATTCTAAATAAGCTTAAAATTAAAAATATGATATGTGATCCTTACAAGGATTTTGACTATCTATCTTCTATGGAAGAAGTTTCTCAATGTGAGGTTATTTCTCTCCATACCCCTCTAACATTTTCTGATAAATACGCTACTCATAACATGATTGATAAATATTTTTTAGCGACCTCCAAAGTAGAAACAATAATAAACACATCAAGAGGCTCGATTGTTAATGAAAAAGACTTAATAAAAGCCAGTCACATCAATTACATATCCGACGTTTGGGAAAATGAGCCATGCCCAGATACAGATATTATAAAAAAGGCAATATTAGCAACACCTCATATAGCAGGGCATAGCTATGAAGGTAAGATTAATGGAACTATAAATTTACTTTCAACTTTTATAGAAGTTATTGATATTAGTGAAAAAAATATGATTAGTAACAAAAAACTACTTTCCAATATGACACAAAATAAACCTATCAATAATAATATCAACCTAAGCAGCTTCATTGACTCATATGATATTTTTAATGAATCTATAGTCTTTAAAGAATTAAGCAATAAATCTGATCAGTTTATTCCTGCTGCAGATTTTATAAATATTAGAAGAATGCATAAAATTCGAAATGATATTTTCTAAAAATCTTAATTTGTATTAAAAAATGCATATTAGTGCATATATATGCAGAAAGAGTATCGAAATATATATTTTTTATATATATAATACGTATTTAAAGTAATCTTAAGTTCAAAAAATTTACGCACTCTTAATTTTGGCACTTAAATTGCATATAGTTTTTATATATACATTTTAATACTAGGGGTAATCGTAATGAATTCATCAAAGGTTAATGATCGGTCTAAATCAATTGCAAAAAAATTAATAAAGAGAGTTCTTAGCACATCTATAGATAATCCAAACAATCCTGAGTCATTAAGTTTTTTTCAAGCTGATACTTATAGGTTTTATTTTTTAATGAGCTTTATGTGGGAATTCTTTGAGGACAATGAAATTTCTCAGGAATATGCAATTTCACTTGTACCAAGAAAATTTGCATCCAGAATAAAAAGGCTTCAAGTTCTAAAGCAGGCTGTTCAACTTGGTTATATTCATGAGCGATCATCAGAGATCGATAAAAGAAGAAGGATTTATGAGCCTTCTGAGTTATTACTCAATGATTTTATTGGCTATGCAGAAAGCACGAACGTTGTTGTAGAAAAAAATTCTTAAAATTTATTCTTACAAAGTAATTTAGTCCTACCTATATGCATAGTTGTTCATTACAATTATCACATGACAATAAATAAAGATAATGATTATTGGAGAAATAAGCTTTCTGAGGAAAGTTATAGAGTAACAAGGGAATCAGGTACCGAAAGTCCATTTACTGGGAAGTATTGGGATTTTGATGAATCTGGTATCTATAATTGTATTTGTTGTAATGCGCAATTATTTGAATCTGATACAAAGTTTGATGCAGGCTGCGGATGGCCAAGCTTTTTTATCCCAATGGAAGAGTCTTCTATTCAAGAGGTTGATGATAGTTCTCATGGGATGACTAGAACTGAAGTGAGATGTAAAAATTGTGATGCGCACTTAGGCCATGTATTTAATGACGGCCCAGAACCAACAGGCTTAAGATATTGTATAAACTCAGCTTCAATAGATTTTGATAAAAAATAAATTCAATCATGTCTTCAAGCGAAACATCATTTTTTAAATCATTTAAAAAAGTGGGTCTGTGGACAGGGCTTTCAAGAATTTTTGGACTTGTCAGGGATATCTCAACTACAAGCCTGCTTGGTGCTTCTATTTTTCATGATATTTTTGTTGTTACTTTAAAAATTCCAAATCTTTTTAGAAGATTTTTTGCAGAAGGGGCATTTAATCAGGCTTTTATCCCGGTTTACAGTGATTTCCATTCTTTAAATAATGAAAAAGCTACTAAAGATTTTTTAAATGCGCTTGCGGGATCTTTTCTTTCCATACTATTTTTTATAACTATTATAGTTTTATTGATAACGCCTGTATTTATTCTAATTTTTGCTCCGGGTTTTTATTTTGATGATTACAAAAGAGATATAGCTGTAAATGTTTTACAAATTATGTTTCCTTATCTTGCTTTAATATCACTAGTAGCATTTGCCGGTGGAATACAAAACACTCATGAAAGATTTTCCTTACCAGCCGCAACACCAATTATATTTAATCTATGTCTAATATTCGCAGCTGTAGTTATAGCTCCTTTATTTGAAATGCCTATATATGTTCTGGCCTGGGGTGTGCTTTTAGCAGGAATAATACAGCTCTTTATTCAGCTATTTCCTTTAAAAGCGATTGATAGATTACCAGTACCAAAATTTGATTTCTCAAATACTGGATCGAGAAAGGTTTTTAAATTAATGATTCCTGCAATTTTTGCAGGAGGAATAATACAAATTAATCTTTTGGTAGATACAATTTTTGCTTCTCTTTTACAAACTGGAAGCCCGACATGGCTTTATGTTTCAGATAGGTTAATACAACTGCCCATGGGTATTTTTGCTATAGCAATTGGCACAGTTTTGTTGCCTACTCTTTCTAAAATAAATATTGAAAATAACTTGAATGAGTTTGCTCACCAGGTAAAAAAAGGTCAAAAGTTTGTAATTTATATTGGAATACCATCATTTATAGGTCTCTCATTATGTGCAAATGATATTTTGAGCACTATTTTTTTGAGAGGTGAGTTTTATGAAAATGATGTATATCAATCATCTAGAAGTTTGATGGCCTTTTCTATAGGACTTCCATTTTTTATGCTTATGAAAGTTCTCACCCCAGCATTTTTTGCTAGGAAAGATACTAAGACACCTATGTATATTGCTTTACTCTCTCTTTGCTTGAATGCATCTTTAAATTATATTTTGGCGTTTGTTCTTGGCTTTGGTCATGTTGGGATAGCTATTGGCAGTTCCATATCTGCGATTATAAGTGTATTGGTAATGGAGGCTATTTTGATAAAACAAAATATTGTTCATTTGCAAAGCCCATTCAATAGATTTAATGCTTCAATTCTTGTGTCCTCATTATTTTTAATCAGTTTTCTATATGGGTTCTCTGAAATAATAAACTTTTCAACATTGAATCAACTCGAAAAAGTCTTTTATCTAACTATTGAAATTTGTTTCTCAGTAATTATTTACCTTGGGGTCACTAAAATTATTAATGGCAATAGTATAAAAGGAATGCTTAATTAGTTATGTATTTAATTAGAGGTAAGCATAATTTAGATTTTTTTAAGGCTCAAGATTTTACTAAAGAACCCCTGCATGGAACCATTGGGAATTTTGATGGCATGCATTTAGGCCATCAAGCAATTCTTAGTAATATTAAAAACTCTGCTATTAAAACCAATGGCAAAACTGTAGTTTTTTTTACAGAACCTCATGCTTCAGAGTTTTTTGCTAGCATGAAATCCAATGACGAGGTTCCGCCAAGGCTCTGTCCATGGAGAGAGAAGTTCAAATTGCTTGATAATTTTGGGATTGATTTTGGATTTTTTTTAAAATTTAATAATTCCCTTAGACAAATGACCCCCGAGGAGTTTATTCAAAATATTCTTGCTCCAATGAAACTATCCTCATTAACCATCGGCGATGACTTTAGGTTTGGAGTTAATAGGCAGGGTGATTTTAACTTACTTCATAGATGGGGCATCAATAACAATATTGAAGTTTCTAATACTGAGACTTTTAAATATTTAGATGAAAGAGTGAGTAGTACCAGAATAAGAAAGGCAGTCTCTGATAACAACTTTGATTTAGCAAATGATCTTTTAGGAAGACGATATACTTTTTCGGGAAAGATTGTGCATGGTCAACATCTAGGAAGAACAATAGATGTTCCAACTGCTAACTTGTGGCTTCCAAAGCAGAAATTACCAATATCTGGAGTCTATGCAGTTCAATGTATGCTAAATGGAGCATTGCTTGATGGGATTGCAAATATGGGCATACGTCCAACAGTGGGTGGAACCATGCCAGTATTAGAGGTTCATCTCTTTAATTTTTCACAAGATATATATGCACAAAGGTTAGAAGTAGATTTTAGGCACAAAATTCGTGAAGAAAAGAAATTTAAGAATCTAGACATGTTAAAATCACAGATTAAGAAGGATATAGCGTTAGCAAAAACACTTTTACAAAAATAATATGACAATTAACTATCGGGATACATTAAATCTTCCTCAAACAGAATTATCCATGAAGGCAGGACTACCTAAAAAAGAGCCTGAGATTTTAGATTTTTGGAATGACATTGGGCTATATGAAAAAATCCGCCAACAAAATCTTAATAATAAAAAATTTATACTTCACGATGGACCTCCCTATGCAAATGGAGCTATTCACTTAGGCCATTCCGTAAATAAAATTCTTAAAGATATAACTATTAAATCTAAGACTTTGCAGGGGTTAGATGCTCCCTACGTTCCTGGATGGGACTGTCATGGGCTACCAATTGAACTTAACGTTGAAAAAAAGCATGGGAAGAGAAGTGAGCTTGTTCAGAATAAGAAAATGTTTCAAGAGGCCTGCAAGGAATATGCTCTTACTCAAATCGAGAGTCAAAAAAAAGATTTTATTAGATTGGGTGTTCTGGGTGAGTGGGATAATCCTTACAAGAGTTTAGACTCATCTTTTGAAGCAAATGCAGTTCGTGCCTTAGGAAGAATATATGAGGCTGGGCATATAGAAAAAGGTGAAAAACCTGTTCATTGGTGCCAAGATTGTGGATCTGCTCTTGCTGAGGCAGAGGTTGAATATCAGGACAAAACCTCTAAATCTATTGACGTTGCATTTAAAGCAAATGAGCAATCCCTAAAGAAATTAAATGAAGTATTTGCAACAAATATAGTTGATGGCATTTCATTCGTAATATGGACAACTACGCCATGGACTATTCCATCTAATGTTGCGGTATGTATAAATCCTGAATTAGATTATGCGCTAATTAAACTAGATGGTGAGCATTTGGTTATTGCTGAAGCTATGATTGAGCTATGTATGGAAAGGTGGGGCACTACTTCAGAATTAGTCTCAAAAACATTAGGAAAAAACCTAGTTGATATTTCTTTGATACATCCTTTTATTGAGAGGAAGTCAGAATTACTTCATGGGGACCATGTCACTACAGAAGCAGGAACAGGTTGTGTACATACAGCGCCAGCACATGGCTTAGATGATTATTTTATTTGTAAAAAACATGGCATTGAAACGTTCAAAGCACTTAATAGTAAAGGTTTTTTTAAGGAAGAATTTGAATTTATTGCTGGTCTGCCAGCCTCAAAGGCCGATCCACTTGTTATTGAAAAGCTAAATGAAGTAAAAGCATTAGTTAATTGTGATGACTTTCATCACTCATACCCGCACTGTTGGAGGCACAAATCTCCACTAATTTTTACCTCAACTGCTCAATGGTTTATTTCTATGAATAAATCAGGACTATTGAATGAGGCTCTGCAAAGCATATCTGGAGTTTCATGGGAGCCATCATGGGGAGAGCAAAGGATAGAGGGGATGTTAACTGATAGGCCAGATTGGTGCATATCAAGGCAAAGAAATTGGGGAGTGCCAATAACACTAGTTGTTCATAAAGAATCAGGTGCAATTCATCCAAATCAATCAGAGCTATTTAAACAATTTGCTAATTTAATTGAAGAAAATGGTATATCTTCATGGGAATCACTAGATCTTAATGAATTCATAGATGATGGAGATTCATATATTAAGATCACAGACTCATTAGATGTTTGGTTCGACTCAGGTGTTACTCATTTTGCTGTTTCTGAGCAAAGGTTTGAAGAAGGCATTGTTGCTGATTTATATCTTGAAGGCTCTGATCAACATAGAGGCTGGTTCCAATCATCACTTTTAACAAGTATTGCAATGAATGGAAGGGCTCCTTATAAAGCTGTTCTAACACATGGATTCGTAGTGGATGAAAACGGAAGAAAGCAATCCAAATCTCTTGGCAATGTAGTTTCACCTCAGAAGGTTTGGGATTCACTGGGGGCAGACATCTTAAGATTATGGGTTGCATCTGCAGATTTTAGAAGTGAGATGGTTGCATCTGATGAAATTCTTAAGAGAGTATCAGACCAATATAGAAGAATAAGAAATACATTTAGGTTTATTTTAGGAAACTTAAATGATTTCGATGAAAGTAAGAAAATAGTATTTGAAGATCAAATTGAGTTAGATAAATGGATTGTGCTTGAGACATCTAAATTGCAAGAGGATGTTTTAAAGTTATATGAGTCATACTCATATCATAATGTTGTTCAAAAAATTCATAACTTTTGTGTGAACGAATTAGGAGGCATTTATTTAGACATAGTTAAGGACAGGCTCTATACCTGCAAAGATTCTTCTCATGCAAGACAGTCTTGCCAAACAAGTTTGAATTATGTTTTAAATACCATGGTCAGATTAACTGCACCTATTCTATCTTTTACCTCTGAAGAAATTTGGCAGACCCACTCCTCATTAAAAGGTCAAAATGAATCTATTTTCTTATCAAAGTATTTTGAATCTAAGCAAGAAGGTGAATGCGTAATTAGCTCATCAGACTGGGCTAGAATTTTTGAAATCAAAGACATAGTAAATCAATCTATTGAAAGATTAAGAAATGAAAATAAATTAAAAGGATCTTTGGATTCAAATGTGATTATTTCTGCAAATGAGGAAGATAAATCAATTCTCGACAAGCTTGGGTCTGAATTACATTTTGTATTTATATCCTCCCAAGCCTCTGTTATAGATGGTGATACCCTGTCAATTCAGATCGATCAAATGTCTGATGAGAAATGTACTAGATGTTGGCATAGGGATAGCACGGTTGGTGAGAGCAAAGATCATCCTGAAATTTGTTCAAGGTGCGAAGAGAATATTGATCAGTCAGGCGAGAGTAGGTCATTTGTTTAAGAAAAGATTTTATATAACTATTTTTTTTCTATTTATTTTAGATACTTTTACTAAGCAGCTTGCTCTTCATTTTTTAGCACAAGGCATATCAAGAGACTTCCTGCCTTTTATTGATTTATATTTAACTTATAACTCTGGGGTAGCCTTTGGCTTTCTAGATCTTGGTGAAAAAAGTGTTTCTAATACTTTAACTTTCGTTGGTTTTATCATCACTCTTTATTTATTTAAATTAATCAAAGATGAGAGTGACTATAGAAAACAATTTTCATTATCTTTTATATGTGGAGGGGCAATAGGAAACATTGCAGATAGATTTATGGATGGTTATGTAACTGATTTTCTTCATCTAAAAATTAATGATTTTTCATTTTTTGTATTTAATATTGCTGATGCATCAATAACTATTGGTGCAGTATTATTAATTTATTTTGAATTCTTTAAAAAAGATCATTTGAATCATGAAACAAATTAAACTGGCAAACCCAAGAGGCTTCTGCGCGGGTGTCGATAGAGCAATAGATATTGTGAATAAGGCCTTAGAAAAATATGGAAGTCCTGTCTATGTTAAGCATGAAGTTGTTCATAATAAATTTGTTGTTGAAGATCTTAAAAGTAGAGGTGCAATCTTTGTTGAAGAGATTGACGAGGTTCCAGATAACTCTTTAGTAATTTTTAGTGCACATGGTGTTTCACGAAAAGTTGAAGAAACAACAAAATCAAGAAAATTAGAATACTTTGATGCTACCTGTCCTCTTGTTACCAAAGTTCATATGGAAGTCATAAGAAATGCTAGGGCAAATAACGATATTATTTTAATTGGACATGAAGGGCATCCTGAGGTTGAAGGAACTATGGGAAGGCACATTAAGAATGAATCCAGTAATATTTACTTAGTGCAGGATGAAAAAGAGGCAAAAAATATAGTAATTGATAAGCCAGAACAACTAGCGATCGTTACCCAAACCACTTTGAGTGTAGATGATACCAAATCAATTATTGATATCTTAAAAACAAGATTCCCTAAAATTAATATCCCTAAGAAGGATGATATTTGTTATGCAACTCAAAACAGGCAAGATGCTGTTAAACAATTAGCATTAGAATCAGATTTTCTGATTGTTGTTGGTTCAAGCAATAGCTCAAATTCAAACAGACTCCAAGAATTGAGTGAGAAGTGTGGTTGCAAGTCTGTTCTAATTGATAGTTTTGAAGATCTTGACCTTAGAGAGCTTGAAGGAAGGCAAAAGATAGCTATAACAGCCGGAGCATCTGCACCTGAGTCAAGGGTTCAAGAAATAGCACAAGCTGTTAAAGATTTTACTGGCGCATCTATAAGTGAACATGGAGTTGATGGGGAGAATATTTATTTTAAACTTCCTCCCGCACTGAGATAAATGATAATTAATAATCATCTGATAGCTGATATTAAATTTTTAGAATCTCCAAACTTTAATACAAGGCCAAAAGATGTCTCAATAAATCTTTTGGTAATTCATTCCATAAGTCTTCCGCCAAAGGTATATGGCAACAACCATATAGAAAACTTCTTTTTAAATAAATTAGATCACTCCTTAGATCCTTTCTATGAAGAAATTAGAGAATTAAAAGTATCAGCACATGTATTAATAAAAAGGGATGGAGAAATTATACAGTTCGTACCTTTTAATATGAGAGCTTGGCATGCTGGGGAGTCTTCCTTTGAGGGAAGGGACAATTGCAATGATTACTCAATAGGTATTGAGCTTGAGGGTGCCGATGATGATGATTTTGAAGAGATTCAATATGATAAGCTTTGTGAAGTCACCATTGCTTTGCAAGATGAATATAAGAATATTACAAAGAAAAATATTAAAGGCCACTCAGATGTTGCACCCGGAAGAAAAAAAGATCCAGGGCTATTTTTTAAATGGGATAGGTACTTAGATAATGTATAAATTCAATAAAATGTTTGTCATGTTCTCTTTTGGTTTTGCATCTGGTCTTCCTTATATGATTATTATTAGCACCTCTACTGCATGGTTAAGAGATGTAGATGTTGATCTTGCATATATAGGTTTCTTTTCTTGGGTGACTTTTATGTATGCCTTTAAATTCTTATGGGCGCCATTAGTTGATAGATTTTCCATTCCATTTCTAAAAAAATATGGGCATAGAAAAAGTTGGATTGTTTTAATGCAGTTTGTAATTTTTATAAATCTATTAGTCCTTTCTAGCACTGACCCAAAAAATGATTTTATTTTTTTTAGTCTTATTGCATTTTTTATTGCTCTCGCTGGATCTATTCAGGATATTGCAATAGATGCATTTAGAATTGAATATGCAGATATAGGTGACCAGGGAAGTCTAGCAGCAACTTACCAATTTGGCTGGAGACTTGCTATCATTTTGGCTACATCATTCGCTTTAATATTTGCTGATATAAATGGTTGGTCCTTGACGTATAAAATAATGGCTGCTTCTATGGTCATTGGTTTGCTTGGCTTGATAGCATCGAAAGAAGAAAAAAATATACATCTAGGAAAGTTAAGTTTCTCAAAATCTATAACCGAACCCTTTATTGATTTTTTATCTAGGTTTGGTTTTTTTACAGCTGCAATGCTGTTGCTTATAATCGCCACTTATAGGCTAACAGATATTGTGATGGGGCCTATGGCAACTCCTTTTTATATAGACATGGGTTTCACTCTTACTGAAATAGGCTCAGTTGTTAAGATTGTTGCATTGCTTGCATCAATATTTGGAATATCAATGGGAGCATTACTATTAAAAAGGATAGGTATATATCAATCGCTCATGATAGGAGCTTTCTTGGTAATGTTTACAAATGTCTGTTTTTCATATGTTGCTATATCAGAAAAAAGTATTACTTCCTTGTCTATGATTGTTGCAATGGATAGTATTGCTGCAGGTATTGTGGGTACTGTAAATATTGCTTTTTTAACGAGCCTTGTTTCAAAAAAATATACAGGTTTTCAATATGCACTTTTAACAGGCTTTATGGCGGGACCAGGTTTTGTTCTAAAAGGCTTATCAGGTCTCTGGGTCAATTATCTTCAAGGGATATATGGAGATGATTATGGGTGGATGGGTTTTTATGTAACAACGTCGCTCTTGACCATGCCTGTAATTTTATTTTTATATTCCAATAGACATTTTTTGATTAAGCATGAAAACTCTATATAAAAATATTTTCTTTATATCTTTAGCTATTATTATGTGGCTTAGTGTTGTTCCAGCTGCTGATATTCCAAATATTGCTGCATTAAGTTTTTTAACTGATAAGGCTATTCATTTTCTTATATTTTTATATTTATCATCACTAGGAATTTTAAGCAGGTTCAAATTATCAAATATCTATTTATTATTAGCCATTTTTAGCTTTGGGCTGCTTATAGAGATAATTCATTTTTATCACCCTTATAGATATTTTGAGTTAGCTGATCTTGCTGCAAATTCATTGGGGATTCTTCTGGCATCATTGATTTTTCGAAAAAAAGATTAAATTATCTATTGATTTATATTATTTCGACCTTAACTATTGTTTAAGTTAATAAACTAACTAAAATTCATAAAATTAATTTTTATTGGGAGATAAAAAATGAAATTAAAACCTTTACATGACAAAGTTCTTGTGAAAAGAACAGAAGAGGAAGCAACCTCAGCTGGAGGTATTATTCTTTCAGGCTCTGCAAAAGAAAAGCCTTCACAGGGTGAAGTTATAGCAGTTGGACCTGGCAAAAAAACAGATTCAGGCGATGTAATGCCAGTAGGTGTTAGCGTTGGTGATACTGTGATATTTGGGCAGTATGGTGGAAATGAAATAAAACTAGATGGCGAAGATTTTCTCATATTAGGTGAGAGCGATATTTTCGGCATTATTCAATAAGTAATTTAAATTAAGGGAGATATATAAATGTCAGCTAAAGATGTGAAGTTTGGAGATGGTGCAAGAAGTGAAATGCTTAATGGTGTAAATATCCTTGCAGATGCGGTAAAAGTAACATTGGGACCTAAGGGAAGAAATGTTGTGCTTGATAAATCATTTGGAGCACCAACAGTAACAAAAGATGGTGTTTCAGTTGCAAAAGAAATTGAGCTTGAAAATAAGTTTGAAAACATGGGGGCGCAAATGATTAAACAGGTTGCCTCTCAAACTAATGATGAAGCGGGTGATGGGACTACAACAGCTACTGTTCTAGCTCAATCAATTGTTAATGAAGGTAATAAAGCTGTAGCTGCAGGAATGAATCCTATGGATCTAAAAAGAGGCATAGATAAAGCTGTATTAGCAGCCGTTGAGCATGTTAAAGGCTTGAGCGTACCTTGTACAGATAACAAAGCAATTGCACAAGTTGGAACAATCTCTGCAAATGGTGATGAGGCAGTAGGTGCCATCATTGCTGAAGCAATGGAAAAAGTTGGAAAAGAGGGTGTTATTACTGTTGAAGAAGGAAGTGGTATCGAAAATGAGTTAGATGTAGTTGAAGGAATGCAATTTGATAGAGGTTACTTATCTCCTTACTTCATTACAAATCAAGATAATATGACAGTAGAACTTGAGACCCCATTGATTCTCTTATTTGATAAAAAGATTTCTAACATTAGAGATTTATTGCCTCTTTTAGAGTCTGTAGCTAAAGCAGGAAGACCATTGTTAATCATTGCAGAAGATATTGAAGGTGAAGCATTAGCCACTTTGGTTGTTAATAACCTTAGAGGTATTGTTAAGGCTGCAGCTTGTAAGGCTCCAGGCTTTGGAGATAGAAGGAAAGCTATGTTAGAAGACATTGCTATTCTTACTGGTGGAACAGTTATCTCGGATGAAGTGGGACTTTCATTGGAAGGCGCATCTGTAGAAGATCTAGGAACAGCTAAAAGAGTTGTTTTGAATAAAGATAATGCAACTGTTATTGATGGAGCTGGTGATGAGTCAGCAATTGCGGCTAGAGTAAATCAAATAAGAGCTCAAATTGAAGAAACATCTTCTGATTATGACAAAGAAAAACTTCAAGAGAGAGTTGCAAAACTCGCAGGTGGAGTTGCAGTTATTAAAGTTGGAGCAGGTTCAGAGGTTGAGATGAAAGAGAAGAAAGCAAGAGTTGAGGATGCGCTTCATTCTACAAGAGCAGCCGTTGAAGAGGGCGTTGTTCCTGGAGGCGGATCAGCATTAATTAGATGTTTAGAATCTGTTGAGAAAGTTGTTGGTGATAATGATGATCAGAATGTTGGTGTCAATATTGCTAAGAAAGCTTTTGAAGCTCCTTTAAGACAAATTGTTTCCAATGCAGGTGAAGAGTCTTCTGTAATAGTTGCAAATGTTAAAGATGGTTCAGGATCATATGGCTTTAACGCAGCTACTGGTGAATACGGAGATATGATTGAAATGGGTATTCTTGATCCAGCAAAAGTAACAAGAACAGCAATTCAAGCTGCTGGTTCAGTTGCTGGAATGATGATAACAACAGAAGCCATGGTAACTGATATACCAAAAGATGACTCGCCAATGCCAGCTATGCCTGATATGGGTGGAATGGGCGGAATGGGCGGCATGATGTAGTTCCAAATCTATATATAAAATGGGGCTTTTTGCCCCATTTTTATTAGATTTAAGGCACGTTTTAATTTAATATAAGGAATACACTTTTACGGAGCATTATGGATATCTTAACTGACCAAGCTTTTTTTAGAGCTTTTCACATTCTTTTCGGAATTACCTGGATAGGATTACTTTATTACTTTAACTTTATACAGGGTGAATATGTAAAAGTTGCTAATCCAGATGCAAAAGCAGATGTATTCAAAAAGTTAGCCCCAAATGCATTATGGTGGTTTAGATGGGCTGCATTATTTACTTTTTTAACTGGTGTTATCTTATTACATCAAGTAACAGCAAAACTTAGCACTGAAATTATCCTTGGCTCAACAATGGGTACACTAATGATGTTAAATGTTTGGGGTATTATTTGGAGAAACCAAAAAATTGTATTGGGTATGAAAGAAGGCGATGCTGCAGTTGCTGGTGCAAAAGCAGGACTTGCCTCAAGAACCAATACTCTATTTTCAGTTCCAATGCTCATGTATATGGTTTACTCAGCTCATGGCCCAGGTGCATATCTAGTAGTAGATGGCTGGACTACTTCAAGTCTTTTTTTAGGACTAGCAATAATTTTTGCTATTGAAGCGAACGCTATATGGGGAAAAATGTTACCAGTTATAACGTCAGTTAGAGCTGTAATAATTTCATCATTTGTTTTGGCTGTTTTACTTAAACTAATCACAGATCTTTTATAAATAATTAATAATTCTTAAGGAGAATTTAGATGCCTAACAAACCAACAAAAGAAGAAGCATTAAAGGCAGTGAGAACTCTTATATCATGGGCAGGGGATGATCCAGATAGAGAGGGGCTGATTGAAACTCCTGATAGGGTTGTAAGATCGTATAACGAATTCTTTTGTGGATATGAGGAAGATGCTGAGGCTGTCCTGGGAAAAACTTTTGAAGAAGTAGAAGGTTATGACGAAGTAGTTATTGTTAGAAATATTAGAGTTGAGTCTCATTGCGAACATCATATGGTTCCAATAGTTGGGGTAGCTCATGTTGGTTATATACCAAATAAAAAAGTAGTTGGCATAAGCAAGCTTGCAAGAGTTGTAGATATCTATGGCAAAAGATTGCAAACTCAAGAAACTATGACAGCTTTAATAGCTGATACTATCGATAGAGTTCTTCAGCCTAGAGGGGTTGCAGTAGTCATTGATGCCAATCATGAATGTATGTCTACGAGAGGCATTCATAAAACAGAATCGAGCACTATTACAAGTCGAATGCTTGGAAGTTTCAGAGATAATATTGAAACAAGGGCTGAATTTATGAACTTAATTAATTCTCCAAAAGCTTTTTAGATGAATGATGGTTCGATACTTTCTAGTATCAATCCTGCCACATCAATAATTCTAGCATCGGGCTCAGAGAGTCGAAAAATAATGCTCGAAGATGCGGGCATAAAATTCAAAACCATTACATCTGAAGTTGATGAAGATGCTTTAAAAATAAAAATCTCATCCATGCCATTTGATAAACAAGTTATAGAACTTGCTAAAGCTAAAGCTGAGGTGGTGAGCTCTAACAATCCTGGAAATATAGTGATAGGCGGAGATCAAATGTGTATTTTTGGAAACAAAGTATTTGATAAACCTGGCTCAACAGAAAAGGCTATAAGTAATTTAAAATTATTATCTGGAACAACACACTTTCAGCATAGTGGTGTTTGTATCTATAAAGATGGCATGCCTTTATGGGAATACTCAGAAGTTGTTGAAATGAATATGCATGATTTATCTGAGGAAGAGATCATTAATTACGTAAAACTTGAAAATCCAATTCATGCAGCAGGCGCATATAAGTTTGAGTCGGTTGGATGCAACTTATTTTCAAGTGTAGATGGCTCATCATATACAATTAGAGGCATGCCATTATTACCATTACTAAATGAGCTTAGAAATTTAAAAATTATAGATCTAAATAGAATCTCAAATAATTAGAACAATGCAGCCTATTAAAATATTTAATACTCTTTCAGGTAAAAAAGAGGATTTCCATCCTTTAGATTCCAACCATATAAAAATCTATGCATGTGGGCCAACAGTCTACAATTATGCACATATAGGAAATGCCAGAATGGCAGTAGTTTTTGATACTCTTGTCAGGGTCTTAAAATTTAAATTTGATAAGGTAACCTATGTCTCTAATATTACTGATATTGATGACAAAATAATCGATGCTGCAAATGATCAAAAAGTACCTATAAATGAGATAACTGAAAAATATACCAATATTTACAATGAAGATATGGCAAAGTTATCTGTAAATATTCCTGATATTCAACCTAAAGCAACTCAATATATTTCAGAGATGATCGAGTTAATTGAGGATTTAATTAAGAAAGGGCATGCATACGAAATAGAGGGGCATGTCCTTTTTCATGTTCCTTCATATGAAAATTATGGAATGTTATCAAACAGAAATAGGGAAGAACAGGTAGCCGGAAGTAGGGTAGAGATTGCTCCATTTAAAAAAGATCCCGCTGATTTTGTTTTATGGAAGCCAAGCTCTGATGATCAGCCTGGCTGGGAATCTCCCTGGGGGTTTGGAAGGCCTGGTTGGCATACTGAGTGTTCAGCAATGTCAGAGAAAACATTGGGACTCCCTTTTGATATTCATGGTGGTGGTAGAGACTTAACCTTTCCTCATCATGAAAATGAAATAGCACAAAGTTGCTGCTCCACCGCTGATATTAACAACCCAAACTCCTATGCAAACTATTGGATGCATAATGGTTTTGTTACTATTAATGGCGAAAAGATGTCTAAATCACTTGGTAACATAATTTTGGTCAAAGACTTATCAAATGAGTATCACGGTGAGGTCATTAGACTCGCTTTAATGTCTTCGCATTACAGACAAGGCCTTGATTGGAATGAGAAAGTCATACATCAAGCCAAAAAGCTTTTAGACAAGCTGTATAAGGTTTTATTAGATCTTGAATTAGAAGACTTAGTGGAAATACAAGATAGTGAGTGGATTAATCCATTAATGGATGATCTGAATACACCAGGTTTCATAGCTAATATTAATGTTCTCGTTAAGGATTATTTGTCTGCCCAAGAAGAACAAAAAAGTATTTTAAAAAGTAAGCTCATTCTTTTAGGAAGCCTTATGGGAATTTTGCAAGAAGATCCAAAATCATGGTTTGAAGTAAATGAATCTAATATAAATCTTAGTAAAGCAGAGGTAGAGGCTTTAATATCAGAACGGAATGAAGCTAAGAAAAATAAAAACTATGAAAGAGCCGATATGATTAGAGATGAGCTCATGGAACAAGGAATTGAAATTATGGATAACAGCTCAGGAACATCATGGAAAGTTAAAACATGAATGAGAAAGGAGTATTAACTATTCCTGATGCTTATAATGAGATATCAGAAACTCTGAGCACTGCAGAATCAATTCTAGATAACGCAGTTGATAATGCAAAAACACTTTTTCATACTCTAGTTCTATCTTCACATGATGAAGATAAAATAGTATCAAGAGTAGTGGTATTAAGGGAATTCAACCCTAAGGAAAGATATCTTCGGTTTCATACAGATGCCAGAGCTCCAAAAATTAAACATTTCCAAAAAAATAGTAATGCATCCATCCTTGGGTATGATCCCGCATTAAAAATTCAAATGAAGCTTCAAGGATACGTTGAAGTTCACTTAGATAATGATGTAACAAAAGCATCTTGGAACGAATCTACCACTAGGTCTAAAAAGTGTTATTCCGTTGATGGAGGGTCATCGCTAGAAATAGATAATCCTGCAGAATATGATCTAAAAGATGGAAATATTGAAGATGGGTATTTAAATTTTGCAGTACTTAAATTTAAATATACGTCCTTGGAATTTCTTTATCTGAAGAGTTCAGGACACAGAAGGGCTATTCATTCATGGGATGAAGACCTTGTCTCCTCTTGGCTAGTACCCTAAAAGCTAACCTTTTCTAATACACCTATTAAAAAAGTATTATTAATGTAATATTAATAATCATATTTAATTTAGGAGAAAAAAATTATGAATAAATTTTTATTTAGTGGCTTATTAATATTATCAACAAGTTTTGTATTTGCTGATGGTCATTCATCTGCAGAAAAAGAAGTTTTAAAAACCCTTGCTACCTATTTTGAAGCAAGAAATGCAAGTGATTGGGAAACAGTTGTTGCTCACGAAAGTAAATCAGGAACCTATGGAACAAATTCAGATGGGAGCTTCCATAAACCTGTTGTAATGCAAACAGCTGAAGATTGGGCCACATCAGGCCAAGGCGGTTCTTTGAATATTCATTACCCTGAAGCTATTCAATTATCAGATGATGTTGTTTATGTAAGATTTTATTACGAAGGAATGACTGAAGTCGAAGGAAATTCAAAACCATATAGAACAAGAGTAACTATGAACTGGGTTAAAGAAGGTAGTAAATGGGTTGCCAAATCTCAACACTACTCGTCTGCTTCATACGGCGGAGTTCATGTTTCACTAGCTGCTGATTTCGAGGACTAATAGCAAAAAATTGAATTAATAATTAAAACCCTCTTTATGAGGGTTTTTTTATGGCGCCCTCTGCAGGAATCGAACCTGCAACTAATCCTTAGGAGGGATCTGTTATATCCATTTAACTAAGAAGGCATTTCTTAGATATATTTTATAACATTAGCAAAGAGTTTATTAGTTATAACTAATACTGTTCAATATTTGCATATATAATGGTCAAATGAAAATCACATTACCAGATGGAAGCATAAGGGAATTAGCTGATGGCTCTTCAGGGCTTGATCTTGCATCTGATATTGGCCCAGGGCTTGCTAAAGCTGCAGTAGCAGTAATAGTTAATGGTATTCAAAAAGATCTTAGTGACCCCATAGATCAGGACTCAGAAGTATCAATAATAACAATTGATTCTGATGAAGGTCTTGAAATAATGCGACACACTCTTACTGCACAGGTTTTAGCTAGGGCAGTAAAAAATTTATACCCAGATACAAAGCTAGCAATTGGACCAACGATTGCTGATGGTTTTTATTATGATTTTGAATTTAAGAAAGCCATATCACCTGATGACTTAGCTTCAATTGAAAAAGAGATGAAAAAAATTATCTCAAACGGCTCATCTATAACAAAAACTCTTCATTCTAAATCTGATGCAATGAATATATTTAAAGGAGTGAACGAGTCCTACAAAGAATCGATTATCAGCGAATCCGAACAAGATGATAATTTCCAACTTTATTATCAAGATAATAATGAGTTTGTTGATCTTTGTAGAGGCCCCCATTTACCAAGCCTTAAGCATATTGGAGCCTTTAGGCTAACCAAGCTAGCTGGAGCATATTGGAAGGGTGATTCCAAGAATAAAATGCTGACAAGGATTTATGGAACTGCATGGAAAAATGAAAAAGAATTAAATGCCTATCTTTTAAGAATCGAAGAGGCTGAAAAACGAGACCATAGAAAGCTTGGAAAAGAGATGAACCTATTTCATTTTCAAGAAGAAGCTCCAGGAATGGTTTTTTGGCATCCCAACGGATGGACAATATATAGACTCTTAGAGAATTTTATAAGAAATAAATTAGAACAATATAACTATCTAGAAATTAAAACTCCGCAAGTTGTTGATAGGAAATTGTGGGAAGCTTCTGGGCACTGGGATAAATATAGAGAAAATATGTTCATCACAGAAATAGATGAGGAGCATGCTAATGAAAAAAGAACCAATGCTTTAAAGCCAATGAATTGTCCTTGTCATGTTCAGATATATAACCAAGGGCTAAAATCTTATAGGGATCTCCCTTTGAGATATGCAGAATTTGGTTCATGTCATAGATATGAGGCATCAGGAACTATGCATGGTCTTATGAGGGTAAGGGGCTTCACGCAAGATGATGGTCATATCTTTTGTACAGAAGAGCAAATTGAAAAGGAAACAGAGCTTTTTATAAATTTACTATCTGATATCTATAAAGATCTCGGATTTGAAACATTCGATATTAAACTTTCAACAAGACCTGAGGTGAGAGTTGGAAGTGATGAGGTGTGGGATAAAGCTGAGGCGGCTCTAGAGGGCGCAATTACAAAATTAAATCTTCCATTTACTATTGAAGAGGGCGATGGTGCCTTTTATGGACCAAAGCTTGATTTTGTTTTGACCGATGCTATTGGAAGAGAATGGCAGTGCGGAACCTTCCAGGCTGACTTTAATTTACCTGAAAGACTTGATGCTGAGTATGTCGGCGAAGATGGGTCTAAGCATAAGCCTGTAATGATCCATAGAGCAGTATTAGGTTCTTTTGAAAGGTTTATTGGCGTCTTAATTGAAAACTACTCAGGAAGACTTCCATTTTGGTTGGCACCACTTCAGGTATCAGTAGCTACTATCATTTCTGATGTTGATGATTATGCAAAAGAAATAATAGGTTTACTAGAAGAAGCAGGTATCAGATGTCATGCAGATCTTAGAAATGAAAAAATAAGTTACAAAGTAAGAGAACATAGCTCTGCAAAAGTTCCAGTGATCATGGCGCTAGGCCAAAGAGAAAAAGATAATAGAACAGTTTCGATTAGACGAATTGGAAGTGATAAGACAGAGACTATGGATCTAAAAGAGGCTCTGAAGATTCTTTCAATTGAAAACAGGAATCCTAAGTAGATAAGTATGAGATGTTTTTCATAAAGTTATTTATATTACCAATTCGTTTTTACAGATACTTTATTTCACCCTTAACCCCACCATCTTGTAGATTTGAGCCTACTTGCTCTCAATACGCAATTAATTCTATTGAAGAGTTTGGAGTTATTAAAGGGTCAGTCATGGCACTCAAAAGAATTTCAAAATGTCACCCTTGGTATAGGGGAGATTAGTTCCATTAATTTCCTTATAAATACTGATAATAAATAAATATATTTAACATATATAAATATAGATATATGTGACTATTAATGCTATGTTTATTAGATAAATAAGTTCAATGAAGCCATTAGGGGGGTCAAATATGAACAAACTATCTAAATTTGCATTAAGTTGCAGCGTAGGTTTTCTTTTCTTTTTTTCTTTAAATGTTGTCTCGCAAGAGGTTGAAGAAGTGGTTGTTACGGCTACTAAAAAAGCTGAATCCGTTCAAGATCTAGCTTTATCAATTCAAGCATTTACAGCTGAAGATGTTTCAGAAAACATGATTGAAAATATGAGTGACTTAGCCGAAGTTGTTCCTGGATTAATTATGGATAAGGGTATCGGATCAGGTGCTGCTTATTCAATTAGGGGCACAGGTTCTTACGGTGTTGGTGCTGCGGTTGTTGGAGCTGTTGTAACAGCCTCTAATGGTCATAGTTATAACTCATCAAGTATTGCTGATATCGGCTTCTTTGATGTTGAAAGGGTTGAAGTTTTAAAAGGACCTCAAGGTACTTTATTTGGAAGAAATGCTGTTGCTGGTGTTATTAATATGATTACAGCCAGACCAACTGCTGAAGCTGGTGGTTATGTAGAAGTTGAAGCTGGTAATCTTGCATTAGTTAAAACAAATATGAACTACAACTTACCCATTACAGATAGCATAAGAACCAGGCTTGCTTTCACATCTAAAAAAAGAGACGGGGTTACTAAAAACATTAATACTGGAAATATGTTTAATGATGTTGACAGTTGGGGCGCAAGACTTTCAATGGATGTAGATATTGGCGATGACTCAACTCTTAAGTTTACTTATGAAACTTATGAAAGTGATGACAACAGAAATAATATTGGAACTTCTTTTTGTGCGCCGCATCCTATATATGGTTGTAGTCCATTTGAATTAGGAACTCCTAACACAGCAGCCGATTCAAGAGGAAGCACTGCTGCCTTATTCAATCTAATTGGTGCTTTAAATTATACTGCTGATAAAAACTCCTATGAAGGCGCTGCAGTTGTAGATACTTTCAAAAAAGCTAATTTAAATAGAGAGCCTATTCATCAACAGACTGCTGATTTTGCTACTGTTGAGTTTAATCACGAAATAAACGATGAGTGGAGTATGGTTGCTAAATACTCTTACGCAACAAGAGATTACTTTCATATGAATGATAATGATTATTCTGTAGCTGTTCAGCCATTCCCGGGATTAGTCCCAAACACAGGAATACCTATGTCATGGTATGGTTGTTTTGGTGGAGAGGGTTATGGTTTTTGTGAAACTGTAGATTCAGACAGAACTTATGAGTTCTCAGTTGTTACTACTGATACTCAACAGGGAGAAATTACATTTATTTCTGATAAAGACGGCCCTGTAAACTTTGTTTTAGGTGCATATACATTTGATCAAAGAAATAATAACAAATATCAAATTCAAACCGCTTCTTGGAATATGATTTCAAAAGCAGTTCAACATCCATTTAACGTGCCACTATTTGGTGGGGCTTTAACTGGATATGGTGGAACAGACTTTTTCACTGCTATGGTGCTTGGAGCTCCTGCTTCTTTGGCTCCTCCAGGAATCTTTGCATTATTAGGATTGCCTAAGTATGAAGTTCCTACAGATATTCAAGGATTTATTAATGAAGACCATGTTAGAAGTAAATCTATGGCTGTTTTTGGTGAGATGTATGTTGATCTATCAGAAGTAACTAAACTGACAGTTGGATTAAGATGGAATGATGATACTGTTAAAGATAGTGTTGCATCATGTTTAACATTCTTTAGTTGTCCTAAATACCCACTTTCTCAAAAATTAACAGGTGAATATGGGTTCTTCCCAACGCAGGTTACTGAGACAGATGATGCTTTAGCATACAAGCTAGCTATTCAACATGACTTATCTGACAATCAGATGGTTTACGCTAGTTACACAACTGCTGTAAAAGCTGGTGGTAACAACCCAAATTCAACTGGTACCCCAGATCCATACGCACCAGAAGAGACAGCGGTATTTGAACTAGGTACAAAAAGTATTCTTATGGACGGCGCATTACTTTTTAATGCTGCTTACTTCCAAAACACTACAGATGGAATGTTAATTTCATCCATTGTTGAGGCTGGATCAAAGAATAATAATGTTGATGCTGACATAAACGGTTTTGAAGGAAATGCAATTCTATTCTTAAGTGAAACTACTAGATTAGACTTCAGTTGGCTTGCAGTAAAATCAGAAATTGGAGATTTTGCTTTAGTTAATCCACTAAATCCTAATGGAGCAACTTCTGCTGGTAACGTGGGCATCAATGCTGATCCACAGGGTGTTGTCAGGTATGTGGTTACTGATGCTGGAGTAATATTTAAGTCTGCTGGATCATTATGTTTAGTACCTTTCAGTCCTGTTACCGGAGTGCCATGTGCTAATACAGGTAATCTTACAGATGTAACGGGCAATCAATTGCCGCAATCTCCTGAGCTTTCTTACAGTTTGTCTCTTAATCAAGATTACAACACTGATGGTGGTGTAACTACATTTAGACTTACTTATAGATATCAATCAGAAAGATTTGGTGATGTATTTAATTCTGAAAGAGCGACTATGAATGAGCATAAGTATTTTGATACAAAAATTACTTATCAACCAAATGATGCAAATTGGTTTGTTTCACTTTATGGTAAGAACCTTGCAAATGACCAATTCGTTGGTACTTGGGCTGCAGGAAGTCCTCTTCAAGGTGGAAATACGTTCGCAACTTACACTGATCCAAGAACTTGGGGTGTGCAGTTTGGAACATCTTTCTAGTATTTAGATGATTAAAAAAGGCTGGAAGTATTCCAGCCTTTTTTTTATATTTTAATAATATTCAT
>ENA-OREM01000032-OREM01000032.1-marine-metagenome-genome-assembly--contig:-NODE-32-length-125394-cov-6.453769_pt1 | contig 125394 bp, 116 predicted proteins | sample MGYA00248623_ERZ508561 | MGnify/ENA primary metagenome ERZ508561 (study PRJEB26227, sample SAMN06264494) | marine metagenome | isolation source: Columbia River Estuary | place: USA:Columbia River...
TCTTGCCCCGCAAGAAACCATCTCTTCCAATATCATATAGGAGGTTTTCAATCGCCATATAACACACTACAATCGCTTGTCTTTGAATACGACCAGTCATCATCAATTCTGATTATAATGGATTGTAATAAACTTTTGACCCAGAAGAATATCACAGAAAATTTTCAAATCATGAGTCCGAATGAAAGGGCAATGAATTTCGCTAATAAGCTCCCGGGCATATTTAGAATTGGCCCATGAAGAGTAACCTTATCCTTCTGCTGATTTGTGCCCTTATTGGCCTTTCCTTTATAAGTGAACGCGTACTTAGTTTAGTATATCCAAGCTATTTCCCCTCGCCGTCTTACAACCTATCACAGAATCCACTGGTACAGGAGAGAATTGACTTAGGACAGATGTTATTTTTTGACCCCATACTGTCGAAAGACCTTAGCATTTCTTGCGCATCTTGCCATTCTCCTTACAACGCGTTTGCCCATACCGATCACGATCTGAGTCATGGAATGAATGATTCCATAGGAACTAGGAATGCACCTGCACTTTTCAACCTAGCTTGGCAAGAAACCTTTATGTGGGATGGCGCGATAAATCATTTGGACATGCAATCCTTAGCGCCATTAAGTCATCCCTCGGAGATGGGAGAGAACATTAAAGATGTGGTGGAGAAACTTTTAAATACTACTCGCTACAGGACGGCATTTTACAAAGCTTGGTCAGATAGTGTTCCCACGGGCGAACGCTTTCTTAAATCGATTACTCAATTTCAGCTAACCTTAGTCTCAGCAACTGCTAAATACGATCGTGTGAGGGCTGGTGAGGATGTTCTATCACCACAAGAAGCGATGGGTTATGGGCTTTTTAAAGACCATTGCAGCAGCTGCCATACTGAGCCACTTTTTTCTAGTTATGGATTTGCTAACAATGGGCTGCCTGTGGACTCAATACTCGATGATCATGGTAGATATGGGGTTACGAAAAATCCTGAGGACAGCTTACTTTTTAAAATCCCTTCCTTGCGTAATTTGAGTTACACCTTCCCTTACATGCATGATGGTCGTTTTTCGAAGTTGAACGAAGTACTGAACCACTACAATCGATTAAAACCTGGAATGATAGATGAGTCTATGTTGAGTAGATCACTCAATCTTAGTTCAAAGGATAAGGCAGACCTGATTTCGTTTCTGATGACGTTGAATGACACTGCCTTTGTGTTTAATCCTCAAAATAAATATCCTCAATCGCTTCAGGTTATAAGCAAGAATTAATTCTAAATAATCCAGTAAATTCTAAATGATGATAAAAAATAGTTTATTAATCGCCCTGATGTTTGTCTTTTCAGCCCAGGCACAGCTGAGTCCAGCAATCACCTCGTGGTTACAGAATACCACGCAGCTAGGAACGTATTATGTATCTGGGAATTCAACTCCAATAACAAATAACATATTAGTGAATTGTCAGCAGGTTGAATACTCTGCTACCTCTGTTTATGTCATGGCTACAGGGATACCCGCCTATCCTACAGGTCCGTTTTTAGATGGCAATCCAAGTATTGCATCTAACCAGTCCGCCATTTACAAATTCACACTTACACCACAGCAAAACACGGGTGCACCCACTCCTACAACTGGCAATAACATAGGTGTTTTCGTAAATGGAGTATCACTTTTTGATTATCGTGATGGAGTATCTTGGAATCCAAATACCAGTAGCTTATGTGGAGGTCCTGGAAATGCTCCTTGTCCCGGTGGACCTATGTCTTCTCAGGATTGGAATCGCGATGCAATTCCTGCAGAAATGGGTGGTTTTGATTGTTCAAAGGCGCACCCCGCAATGGGCAATTATCATCACCACCAAAATCCTTCAGCCTTTAAGCTTGATCTAAATGTGGTTTCAACCATATGCAATATTTACGATGCTGATGGCTTGTATGCCATGGACAGTACACAGCATTCACCCTTAATTGGATTCGCTTATGATGGTTTTCCTATTTATGGAGCCTATGGGTACATGAACGATGATGGTACAGGAGGTGTCGCTAGAATGAAATCTGGTTATGAACTTCGTTCTATAACATCTAGAATCACCCATGCAGATGGGTCTACAGTATCATCGGGACCTGCAATCAACACAACCTATCCTTTGGGTTATTTCAGAGAAGATTATGGCTGGATTTCTCATCCTAACAATGACGAATATCTGGATGAGCACAATGGTCGATTTTGTGTGACTCCAGAATACCCTAATGGTACTTATGCTTATTTCTGTACCGTAGATGGTGATTGGAACTCGACATATCCCTATGCTGTAGGTCCTACCTTCTATGGTGTCTATACGCAAGGAAAGGTGGCCAGTATCAGTGAAACAACAACGGTCTATACTTCTTCTATTGGAATTTCTGAAGCTGACTTTAGAGACCTGAATATATCCATATTCCCTAATCCCGCTTCTGACTTAATCGCCATTCAAATTCAAGAACTAGTGAAGGATGACCTGCAGGTAAATCTGTTAGACCTTTCAGGACGTTTAGTTCAACGTGCGACGATTAACAAAGGGAGTACCATAGCATATTTCGATGTACAAACGGTCTATGAAGGCACGTATATTATTCAAATCCTAAATAAATCTAGCGGTAATAGTTTAAGAGAAAAAATTGTAATCAAGAGGGATTAACCCCCTGCGAAAACTGCTTTTTTAAGACCATCGGGAAGTTAATTCTCGGTGGCCTTTTTGTATGAGGTTACTTCCCGATACAGAACTTACTAAAGATATTGGCCAACAAGTCGTCAGTAGAAATAGTGCCGGTAATTTCGCCCAAACCATCTAAGGCTAATCGTAAGTCTTGAGCAAGAAGATCGCCGGGAATACTAAGTTCTACAGCCTCTATGCTTTTAGCCAGAGCTAGAGAGGTCCTTCTCAGTGCATCCGCATGCCGTGCATTAGTCACAATGGTCTGAGAAGCGCCATGTGATGTCCAGGCTGTAGCTTCTTTTAGCGCTGTTAAAAGATCGGCAAGCCCGTCCTTTGTTTTAGCTGCAATCATAAAAATTTGGCGTTTTGATGCTTCCAGTCTTTTGAGAATGGTACTGGCCTCCGCTTGATCAGACTTATTGATGCACAGAAAGAGCTCTGCTTGCGGAGCGCTTTGCTCGAGATGGGCTATACGCTGTTCCAAATCTTCTTCAGGTGCGGTAGCGTCAATGAGGTAAAAGATTACATCCGCCTTTTCAGCTTGTTCGAAGGCTTTTTGAATACCTATTTGCTCTACATAATCTTCTGTATCACGGATGCCTGCGGTATCTATTAATCGGTACGTTAGTCCTCCATAATTGAAGGTATCTTCAACCGTATCACGAGTGGTTCCCGCAATGGAACTGACAATGGCGCGATCTTCACCCAGTAATGCATTCAATAGTGTTGATTTACCGGCATTCGGAGCCCCAAGGATAGCAGTCGCTATTCCTTTTTTAATGGCATTACCGTATTTAAAACTATCAATGAGCGTACCAACTTTTCCTTGTAGGGAATGAAGCATTTTTAACAATTGTGCTCGAGACGCAAACTCCACATCTTCCTCGCTGAAATCTAATTCCAATTCTATCAATGAGGCGAAATGAACAAGATCCTCCCTGAAAAGAGAGATTTCGTTGGATAAGCCACCCTTTAGCTGACGTAAGGCTACATCATGCATGGTTTTATTTTCCGCATGAATAAGATCAGCTACAGCTTCCGCCTGAGCCAAATCTAATTTTCCATTCATGAATGCACGCATGGTATATTCGCCCGGATCTGCAAGTCTCGCACCTGCATTTAATAGACTCTCCATGATGCGGCCAATGATATAGGGCGATCCGTGACAACTGATTTCAAAGCTCTCTTCTCCAGTAAAGCTTTTGCCCTCTTCGAAATAAGTAACGAGCACTTCGTCGATGTGCTCATCATGTATACTGTAATCGCCAAAATACGCTCGGTGAGATTCAAGGCCAGCGTTTTTTGCACGCTTGGAAACAAAATAGGGGGTGAGGAGTGCGGAAGAATTGGCCCCGCTAATCCGCACTATAGCTAATGCACCAACGCCTTGTGGTGTTGATAATGCACATATGATGTCGTCTCTAAGCATGGCCCAAAGATACATCGTTAAGTATTGAGCAAAGAAATTTGTAAAGAAGGGAATTCCATTGAAGCTTGGATAGTACATTTGCACCAAACTCACAGAAAAACCATCTCATGAGCGTATTAGTCAACAAAGACTCGAACATAATTGTCCAAGGATTTACGGGTAAAGAAGGAACTTTTCATGCCACTCAAATGATCGAATACGGTACCAACGTCGTTGGTGGTGTAACTCCGGGTAAAGGAGGCATGACGCATTTGGATCGTCCGGTATTTAACACGGTAAGCGAAGCGGTTGAAAAAGCTGGGGCTGATACTTCTATCATTTTCATTCCACCAGCTTTTGCGGCAGATGGTATTATGGAGGCCGCTGAGGCAGGTATTAAAGTAATCATATGTATTACTGAGGGTATCCCTGTAGCGGATATGGTGAAGGTAAAAGAGTATTTAAGCGATAAAGACTCGACCTTGATTGGGCCTAACTGTCCTGGTGTAATGACTGCGGGTGAAGCGAAAGTGGGTATCATGCCTGGTTTTATCTTCAAAAAAGGTACTGTAGGTATTGTAAGCAAATCAGGTACATTGACCTATGAAGCAGTAGATCAGTGCACTAAAGCAGGACTAGGACAAACGACAGCTATTGGTATTGGTGGAGATCCTATCATTGGAACAACGACTAAACAGGCTGTTCAGTTGTTGATGAACGATCCGGAAACTGAAGGTATCATCATGATCGGTGAAATCGGGGGCCAATTGGAGGCTGAAGCGGGACTTTGGATTAAAGAAAACGGGACGAAACCTGTGGTTGCTTTCATTGCCGGCGAAACTGCGCCAGCAGGACGTACTATGGGCCACGCCGGTGCCATTGTTGGTGGAGCAGAGGACACTGCTGCTGCTAAAAAGGCGATTTTACGCGATTGTGGCATCACCGTTGTCGATTCTCCAGCGGAGCTTGGAACGGCGATGGCGAAATTATTAGGTAAATAAAAAGATTCACTTGTAATAAGAGCCGCTTTCATTGGGAGCGGCTTTTTTATTGCCACGAACCGCTACCTTTGTTCGGATGAAACAGGTAAAGTGCCCATCTTGTAGTGCTTGGTATGAGGTAACGATTCAAAGCGATACGTACAGTCACATTTGTTCACATTGTGAGGCTCCCTATGCGGTCAAAAGTGAAAAACAGAAGATGCATGAAGAGGGGATGAAAGCTCCAGTGAGCAAGCCACCATTGACTTGGAAGCGTTTTGGAGAGATGCACTGGGCCTTGGTTATTCTAAATAATATTGGATTCATTATTCAAACCATTCTTTTCATGATTGGGACGTTGATAGGAATCTTAGTCGCCCCGCTGTAAAGCAATCTAATTTTTACGACCTTAGTCTCAGTATGGAGTTTCTATCACCAAAAACCAAAGAACGCATTTCGAAGCTTGAAGCCGAGAATAAGAGCTTGCGTCTTCAATTAGAGCAACAAGACACTACAGCGAAAACTATGCGCTGGCCGTTTCTTGTGATTGCAGTTTTACTTATAGCAATAGCTGCTGTGTGGAAAAATAGCAAGACTTCTCCTGAAGAACTGAGCGCGATACAAGTAGAAATGTGGCAAAATGGTTCACTTAAAGATACCGTTCTCTATCCAACGTTTGGTATTGAATACTCTATTCAGGTAGGGGCTTTTAATGAGTTAGATTACAGTGAGTTAAGCTCAGTATCAGGTGATTTAAAGGTGCAGGAAGAGAACGGTGTTCAACGCATACTATTAGGCAGCTTTACTAACCTTCCACAAGCGCAATTGTATTTAGATAAGGTGGTGAAAATTGGTTTTGAAAATGCCTTTATTGTTGCATATAAAGAGGGAATTGCCGTAGGTTTGCTGCCGAATAAAACCGCTATTAAAGAATAATTATGGGTTTACTTTCTGGAAAGACCGCCATCATAACTGGTGCGTCAAAGGGAATTGGTAAAGGAATCGCAGAGACCTTTGCAAAGCAAGGTGCAAATGTTGCCTTCACGTTTTTAAGTTCAGTCGAAAAAGGACAAGCGTTAGAACAAGAATTACAGCAGTACGGTACGCAAGTGAAAGGCTACCGCTCTGATGCTTCGAAGATGGAGGATGCTGAATCATTAATTGCACAGGTAGTTGAAGACTTCGGTGGAGTTCATATTGTAGTCAACAATGCTGGAATTACGAAGGATACGCTGTTAATGCGTATGACTGAAGAAGATTTCAACCGAGTAATCGAGGTAAATCTCAATTCGGTCTTCAATATGACAAAAGCCGTGCAACGTACTTTCTTAAAGCAGCGTTCAGGTTCGATCGTAAATATTAGTTCTGTAGTAGGAGTGAAGGGTAACGCCGGTCAAGCGAATTATGCTGCCTCAAAAGCAGGAATTATTGGCTTTACCAAGTCAGTTGCTTTAGAGCTCGGCTCTCGGAACATTCGTTGCAATGCCATCGCTCCTGGATTCATTGAAACGGAAATGACTGCCGTTTTAGATGAAAAAACAGTGCAACAGTGGAGAGACGGTATTCCATTAAAACGCGGTGGATCAGCGGAAGATGTCGCGAACGCATGTCTTTTCCTAGCTTCTGATATGAGCGGCTACATCACGGGCCAAGTGATGAACGTTTGTGGAGGAATGCTAACCTAAATGACACTAGTTACCGCCGTATTACTAGCCCTCTTCTTGGGCGCTTTAGTTGCGTGGTATACGTATTTTTATAAATGGAGGTCGACGCCCTACTGGGCGTTGGCCTTTTTTCGTTTTGGTTGGTTCAGTCTCTTAGTTTTTGCGTTGCTTGCACCTGAACGAGAAGAACAGGTCGCGATAGAGCAGCCTCAATTGATTGCATTGCGCATAGATACATCGTCATCTCTGAAGGCTTCAGTTAACGATGCGTTGGACGCGCTGCTTGCTTTTGAAAATACGGCGCCAGTGAAATGGGTAATCTCCGATTTCAACGCGCCGCAAGGTGGCAACGACGAACTTCCTTGGGTGTATATTGGCGATGGACACATAGAGACTCCAAAAGGACCGGGACCCATAGGATCAGTTTTATTGGAGGCCAATGCACTACAAAGTCCGCCGCTTATCAATAATATCGTTGTCCCAGAACGGGTAGAAGCGGGTTCACGTTTCAATTTTAGCATAAGAATTTCTACCGAGGGTACTAATGTTAGGTCAACGTTTAATGGTGCATCTAGCAATGGAGAGGAGGGAACGATAACAGCGCCTGATCGCCCAGGAACTTACGTGCTTTTCGTCCAAGCCGAACGCAATGGGGTTAAAGATGTGGTCGAACAGCCTATAGAGGTCGTTCCCTATTTCAATACGATTCAAATTATCACGCCGTACCCGCATCCGCACGTAGGAATGGTGACTAGACTGTCTAAAGAGTTAGGCTTTAGTTACCACTTACTCACTTGGGATGAGGCAAAAACCCAATTAAAACCACTTCCCACAGTAGCCATTGGAGGAGGAGAGGCAGTGTTTGAACAATTAGATGCGCGTCTTGAAAAGCCAATTCTTTGGTTGGATTCTAGTAATGATCCTCCCCAAGGTGTTGCTGTAAGACTGAAAACGCCGGAAAGGATTGGTGCGCTAGGAGCACCTGAATACTATACTATTCGCAAGCGAGATAAAAAGTTGGTTAACCTGCTGAGGGAAGGCGTAAATTGGAACGGTAGAGGAATAAATTGGTACCAAAATAGTCTCGCCTACCCAGAAACGCGCGCTGTGTTTGCAGGGATTATTAAAGGCTTGCTTCGCGACGCAAGACCGGACGAATTGCGTGTTACCGGACCTATACGCGTTTATCAAAACCAAAAAGCGGAATGGGTAGTCAGTATCGTGAATAATTTATCGCAAGCACTTCCTGCGGATGTTTCCATGAAAATCACACGCGGAGAAGAAACGTTCGATGTGCCGCAACCCCTATCAATAGCCGGCAATGGCTATACTCTGTCTACCTCCATTGCTACAGCCGGAGAGTATACGTTAGAAATCAACGCAAAAGCTTTGGGTCAACAATACGATTGGCGGAATACCCTTACCGTTCTACCTTCTTCCATAGAGCTCCATAGGCCCTATAACAAAGCGCTCTGGGACCGTTATTCTAAAGAAGAAGTGTGGCGTGCTAACGATTTAAGTTCGTTGCGATCTGCACTTGCTGAATGGGAGCTGGAGGGACAATCTATGGTTCGAACAAAAAAAACTCCCCAACACACCGTGTGGTGGTATTGGGGAGCGTTCTTATTGTGTGCCTTCGTAGAATGGGTACTTCGAAGACGTAAGGGGTTATCCTAGAGGTTTGCTTCTAGATATTGCGCCAATGCTTCGGGTTCCATATTCTTACCAACAATTATCCCATTTTCATCAATGAGTAAATTCTGTGGAATGAATTGGATACCGTAAAAGGTAGAAATTTCATTTTGCCAGTAGTTCAAATCGCTGACTTGTGGCCATTGCAAACCGTCTTCAGCGATGCCTTTAATCCAAGCATCCTTATCGCGGTCTAGACTCACACCAATGATGTTGAATCCGCGCTCTTTGTATGCGTCGTATAGACCTACGAGCGCTGGGTTTGCCGCACGACAAGGTTTACACCACGATGCCCAAAAATCGATCAGTTTGAGCTTTCCTTCAACGCTTAATAAACTTAGCATTTCACCCTCTGGTGTGGCTTGGCTAAAGTCTGTAAACGTTGCACCTACGGACGATTTTTCGAGGGCTACTATTTTTTCCGATAATTTTATGAAATCAGGCGAATTGTGGTATTCAGCGCTGATCTGATCGCGAACTGCAACAAAATCTTCTAGATCGTAACTGCTTGTGTTTCCGCTTAAAATGATGGCTGCACCGAGAATATCATTCTTCTTCGCAAAGTCAAGCGTCATTTTCGTCTGGCTATCTATTAGCGTCATGGCCTCTTCACGAATCTGTTCCGTAGCGAGCGTATCGTTGAGTTGCATCGCATTGCGGAATTTATCTTCGAGGGTCATCATGGTCGCGTCGAAGAATGCCCCTTTGTTGCGAAGGGCTTCTGCCGAGTCGTTAAAAACGCCCGCTTCTATTAAGATTCCTGCTACAGAGTCCATCGTAAGGGTTACATCTGCACCGTCGTGGTAGTATACAGCGGGCATACCAAGCTCAGCAATTTCCACCATGGCATATTGATGCGGGAAATCTTCGATATGGACAGACAATTTACCGTTGCTCAAAGTGCCTTCATAAAGCACCTCTTGATTTTCTAGACTTAATTTGACAGGGCTATCTCCAGCGGATTGCGCATCTATAGTGAGATCAAAGCCAGTTTCAGGTGCACAGGAGGCCAAAATTGCCGCAACTGCTACACTAAGCATTACTTTCTTCATTGCTATTGTTTAAGTTTACACTCCGCAAATTACATAGAAGAGATGAAGAAAATCGTTACCATAGTCACAATCTTAGTTTTTAGTGTCCAATTAGCTGCGAAGGAGGGCATGTGGATCCCCATGCTCCTGAACAATAACATCGCAGAGATGCAAGCGATGGGTTGCGAGCTCAGTGCCGAGGACATTTACAGCGTAAACCACAGCTCCTTGAAAGATGCCATTGTAAGTTTTGGTGGTTTCTGTACGGGAGAATTCATTTCTTCCAAAGGACTCGTCTTGACCAACCACCACTGTGGGTACGGCCAGATCCAAAAGCAAAGCTCGATGGAGCACAACTTCCTCAAAGACGGCTTCTGGGCGCGTTCTATGGACGAGGAGTTGAAAAACCCAGGGTTGTTTGTAGAGCAATTGGTCTATATGGAAGATGTGACCAATTCCTTGGTGAACTCCGAAGATAAATTCAAAGAAATAGAGGCGGCCTTGATTGAAGCCAAAGAATTGGACAACCCAAACCTCACGTACAAGGTGGTTCCATTTTTCAATAACAACCAATTCTTCCTGTTGGCCACCATCAAATACAACGACGTACGCCTGGTGGGTGCACCTCCGAGCTCCATCGGTAAGTTCGGCGCGGATACGGACAACTGGGTGTTTCCCCGTCATACTGGGGATTTCAGCTTGTTCCGAGTGTACGACGAGAACGGAAATGCCTTTACACCGGCGCAGCATCTGAAAGTGAACATTGCGCCGCGTACCCCGGGAGAATTCACCATGGTATTCGGGTACCCTGGCCGCACTCAGGAATATCTAACGGCGGTTGAAATGGATCAGCTGGTCAATGTTGAAAACGCCCGTCGCGTAGAAATCCGCGATGTTCTCTTATCTATCATGGACAGTGAAATGCGCGCGGATGCGGAGGTACAGCTCAAGTATGCTTCAAAATATGCTCGTATTGCCAACGGATGGAAAAAATGGATTGGGCAGATTGAAGGGGTCCAATTCTCCAAAGGCCTTGACCGTAAACGCAAACTCGAAGCCGAATTCACGGCGCGCATTGCGGCAGATGCCAACCTTTGGGACAAATACAGTGGATTGTTGAACGAAATTGCGGTGAACAACACGCAGATTGCGGAAGGTCAACTCAAACGCAACGAGTTCATCGAAACCATCTACTACGGTATGGAGTGGTTCTCATTGATGAGCCAACTGCAACGCGCGAAATCTGATGTTGATATGGACGTGGCCCTAGTTGAGTTCCATCAGAACTACAGCCGCACGGTCAGTGAAAAAACCACCGCGGCAATGCTTTCTATGGCGTTGGCAACCTTCCCAGACCTATTGGGTGATATGGACGAGGCGACGTTTATAAGTACGGTCCATAATGAGATTGATGCGCTGGTAGAATTGGCCACGAAAGATGAGCCTATTGAATTAACAGCAGTTGCACCTACAGCCAGCAACTTCAACACATCGGCATTCCAAGCATTTTACACTGTATCACCGGACAATGCTTTGTTGCAAAAGGCGACCGAACTCTCGGCCGAATACATGCGTGCATTGATGGAAGTATTTCCTGAGCGCAACTTTTACCCTGATGCCAATAGCACGCTGCGTGTGACCTACGGAAAGCTTGAAGGAGTAAACCCTCGCGATGCTGTATCCTATGGAACCACTACGTATTTAGACGGCGCTATGGCGAAATACAAGCCAGGGGATTACGAATTTGATATGCCTCGGAAATTGATCGAGTTGTACGACAACAAGGACTACGGCCAATATTCAGAAAACGGCAAGCTTCCTGTGTGTAATATTGCTTCGAATCACACTACGGGCGGGAACAGCGGATCTCCTGTTTTGAACGCTCGCGGAGAGCTTATCGGATTGAACTTTGACCGTATTTGGGAAGGAACGATGAGTGATGTAAACTTTGATGCCAACATCTGTCGTAACATTATGGTGGATAGCCGTTATGTGTTATTCATCATTGATAAGTTCGCAGGACAGCAGTGGTTGATCGAAGAAATGGAGTTAATAACGCTTTAAACCTTTTCTATTTTTTGGTGTCTTGATGAATGTGAAGCCGATTAAAACCACCCAAATTCTTTTTGCAATCACTGCTGGTGCATTGTTGGCTGCATCTTGCGGCAAAAACAAGCCTACACCGGCAGAGCCCTTTGAAGCCGTCTATGCGGCCTTTGGAACAAGCGTGCCTTTGGAGCCGCCTTTTTCCTACGAGAGCCAGGCCCCAGCATATTTCCAGAAGGACAATAGAGGTGGGGTAGCGATAGACGATAAAAAAGCAACCTTGGGACGTGTGTTGTTTTATGACAAGGCTTTGAGCGATAATCGAACCATTGCCTGTGGCTCTTGCCATCAACAAGCCTTCGCGTTCTCAGATACTGCGCAGCGTAGTGTGGGTTTGAATGGTGGTCTTACCGGCCGACACAGTATGCGCCTAGTAAATAATAGATTCGCTGTAGAGCAAAAAATGTTTTGGGATGAACGTGCCATCGACCTTGAGGCCCAAGTAGTACAGCCCATCCAAGACCACATTGAGATGGGGTTTAGTGGGACTAACGGTCAGCCTGGCGTAAGCGAATTGGTCACACGTCTTCAAAACCTTGCCTATTACCGAGAACTTTTCGCTTGGGTCTACGATGGCGATAGCACCGTGACCTTAGGCAAAATGGGAGAGGCGTTGACGGATTTTGTCAATTCTATTGAGAGCTTTGATGCTAAGTTTGACGATGGTTATACGAACCAAGCCGCTTTAGTACAGCCCTTTTCAAATTTTTCTCCACAGGAGAATCAAGGCAAGGCTTTGTTTTTGGCGCCTCCGAATCTCGATATCAACGGTCTTCGTATTGGAGGTGGTGCGGGTTGCGCAGGTTGTCACCAGCCCCCTGAATTTGACATTGATCCAAATTCCGGAAACAATGGTGTGGATCACGTCGCAGGTGATCCGGCAAGCGCGGATTTCACCAATACCCGTTCCCCATCCTTGAGAGACGTTATAGGTCCAAATGGCCAACCTAACGGTCCCATGATGCATACCGGTGATTTTATAGAGTTCCAAACGGTCATTGAACATTACAATGAGGTCATTCCGGATGTGAATAACAACACCTTGGACCTGCGCCTAAGACGTGGAAATAATGGAATACAATTAGAGCTGTCGGCCAATGAACGTGGGGCTTTAGAAGCCTTTGTGAAAACGCTGACTGGAAGCACTGTGTATACAGATGAGCGCTGGTCGTCTCCTTTCTAGATGTGTAAAACTTCAGCTGTTCTTCTATTGGGTAGATACGAGAGTTCTCCCTACTTTTAGGCCTTCAATAGATGCATCATGAGAGATACCAATATTTTCGACCTAATCGCCAAAGAACGTCAGAGACAAGTAAATGGAATTGAGCTGATTGCTTCAGAAAACTTTGCCTCTGAGCAGGTGATGGAAGCCCAAGGTTCGGTCCTTACTAATAAATACGCAGAAGGCTATCCTGGCAAGCGTTACTATGGCGGTTGTGAGATTGTGGATATCGTTGAAGATTTAGCGCGTGATCGTGCCAAAGAGCTTTACGGTGCAGCGTATGTCAACGTTCAGCCGCACTCGGGTTCTCAGGCTAATGCTGCTGTATATCTTGCTGTAATGAATCCAGGGGATACCGTATTAGGTTTCGATCTTAGCCATGGTGGACACCTAACGCATGGCTCGCCAGTAAATTTTTCAGGTAAAACGTACCATGCGGAATTTTATGGTGTTGAAAAAGAGACCGGTTTATTGAATTACGATGCCATCGAAGCGAAAGCCAAAGAATGCAAACCCCGTATGATCATTGCTGGTGCCTCTGCCTACAGTCGTGATATCGATTTTGCTCGTTTCCGTGAAATTGCAGATGAAGTAGGCGCCATCCTTCTTGCAGATATCTCACACCCTTCAGGGATGATTGCCAAGGGTATTTTGAATGACCCTATGCCGCATTGTCACATCGTGACTACGACTACTCATAAAACGTTACGCGGACCACGCGGAGGTATGATTATGATGGGAGAGGACTTTCCTAATCCATGGGGGGAAACCAACATGAAAGGCGAAGTGAAAATGATGTCGAATGTATTAGACATGGCGATATTTCCTGGAATTCAAGGTGGACCTTTAGAGCACGTTATAGCTGCGAAAGCAGTTGCCTACGGTGAAGCGTTGACCGACGAGTTCTTCCACTACCAGCTCCAAGTAAAGAAAAATGCTGCAGCTATGGCCAAAGCCTTCGTAGATCGTGGGTATGATATTATTTCTGGCGGTACAGATAACCATTTGATGTTGATTGACTTGCGTAACAAAGGCGTAACGGGTAAAGCGACAGAGCAGGCACTAGTTCGAGCGCACATCACTGCAAATAAGAACATGGTACCGTTCGATGATAAAAGTCCGTTTACTACTTCAGGTATCCGTTTAGGTGCTCCGGCCATTACCACACGTGGATTGAAAGAGGCTGATATGGAGCGTATTGCAGACTTTATTGACCGTGTGGTTTCAAATATTGATTCAGATGCACACATTAAAGAAGTAGGTGATGCAGTCGTGAAAATGATGCAAGACCGTCCATTGTTTACTTGGGAGTAATTATATTTACTGCGACCAATAGCCTTATTATGCACAAGATTATAACGAAGCGCTGCGCCCCATTGGTTGCGGCGCTTTTCTTTTCATTTCCTCTGGTTGCCCAGCTTGATTTTGAAATAGATAGAACGGTCAAGGAAACGCGTTTAGGTATTATTCGAAATACCTTATTGACTATTGATGATGATGCGAGGGCAATTATTAATCGTCCGTTAAAGAACCCTAACCTTACTGCAAATGGTGTTAAACTTTTTGCGATGATCGTGACGGATTACCAGACCACGAAGTTTTTTCAAGACCATATTGAGCCTTTAGATGTTCATGTTCGGTCGGTAATATCTTTCCCTAGTTTGTATCCCAATGTACCCGTATTGGGTAAATGGGGAGGGGGAGTAGACGGCTGGATGTATACCGGTGTAACAGCAATGTATGCGGCAGGTGTGCTGACTGGACACGAAAAGATGCAAGAGGCCGGAATACTTACTACTAAGGCAGTTGTTGAATCATATGTTGTTAGCCACATTGTCCTTAAGACCTTGGTGGCTCGACATCGTCCTGCTCGGCCATTGGGCGATTATAGTCAAACTGATAGGGACAGCCAATATCCCTTTGTACATAGTCCTTTAGACTTTTTCAACTTTCATGTGCCATACCTTCATTCGGATGCCTACGGTACAGGTTTTCCTTCGTACCATGCAACCATGTTCTTTGCCTTTGCAAGTGTAAATGCTAAGGTTTTTGATAACAAGTGGATTCCGTACGGGTTGGCTACTACTGCACTTTTATACGACATACGAGGTCATAATCATTGGGTCAGTGAATTAGTTGCTGGCGCGGTAATCGGAGAATTTATTGGAAAGGTTGTCTACGAGAATTACCATGAGCGCAGAAATGACTCTAATTCCTTGAAAAAGAAAAGAAAGTACAGCACTCAACTGGGGATGGGTCAAAATTTTGGTATTGTTGGTCCTTCTGTTGTTTTAAGCTGGTAAAATCGGCCCGATTCTTGTAAGAATAAGATGTAATTTTTTGAATAATGAGAAGAATTTTATTGTTTTTACCTCTTGTAGCGCTGTTGGCTTCCTGTGAAACGGAATCAACTACAGAGACCAATACTGAACGTTTTTATAAAGCGCCTTGGAATGTTGCGCTCAACAGATCTCACGGTGCTTTAGGTCAGCTCCCTGCGGCGAATGAAAATCACAATGGAATTTTGACCTTGGCAAAGCATGGTAGTGCTGGCTTTGATATTTCCATGTTGAGTGATCACATGTACCAACAATGGGGGTATAGCTGGTCAACCGATGAGTTTTATATGAATTGGGCGCCTTGTTTAGAGTGGTATATTAACGAAGCTGAAGACAGCATGTATCTTAATTATGATTATCAGGATTATGACCCGAATTCAGGCAATAGCTTCTATTGGAATTACGATTTGATTCTAACGAGATAAAAAAAAGCGGGCAATGCCCGCTTTTTTTATGCTTCTAATTTTTTCTTTAAGTCGGCAATCTCTTTAGCAAGGTGATGCATGATCCGAAAGGATATCACAATGGTTCCTAAAAGTCCTGCGGTAAGAAGATAGATAAGGGTATCCATAAGTTTTTAATTGTTTGAGAAATTAACATATGCAGTGCGTAAAGGTTCACGTGGCTTTGTTTTTAAAAATTAAATGATTTGTGATTATTGTCAAGTGTTTTTGTATTCGGTAATTCTATAATTGTGTTATTAAATAATAGAATGAGATATGAAAGTCCGTTTAAAGTCGATAGCTATCTTACTTGTTAGTATTTCCGTATTCACTGGTTGTTTCAAGTGGGGTTCAAGAGCATATGATCGTTTTCCAGAAACAATAGCCTTAGACAAAAATTACTTTTATGAAGGGAAAGTAATAATAGTAGGTGCTGGTGCATCAGGTCTTGCGGCAGCAAGAATACTAGAAAGAAACAATATCAATTATGAAATTCTGGAAGCCACAGATAGATACGGCGGAAGACTTCAAAAAGATACCCTACTAGCTGATTTTCCAATAGATTTGGGAGCAGAATGGATTCATAATCAACCGGGGATATTAAATAAGTTAATTGGTCTACCCGGTGATTGGACGAGCGAAGAGCTACTTCCCTATAGTATTGATAGCGTCTTTAGTTGGGACGGAATAGATTATGTGCAAACTGAAAAAGAGGAGTTAGATGCGTTTTTTAATTTTTTCCCCGAGTACAAATTTAAAAGCTCTACCTGGTTCGATTATGTAGACGACAATTTCGCTCGCCATGTAAAGCATAAAATACGATTTAATACTCCTGTTTCAGAAATTGACTATTCAAGTAATAAAGTAATTCTTAAGACTAAAGATGGTGTAGAGCATGTTGCAGATAAAGTACTGGTCACCGTATCCATAGGCGTTCTAAAGGCTAATGTGATAAAATTTAACCCCGAATTAAGTAATAAAAAAACACGAGCCATAAACCGAGTTGAATTTCTTCCCGGATTTAAGCTTGCTATGAAGTTTTCTGAGAAATTTTACCCTGATGCAATAACTTTCGATTCAGATATAGGAGATCATGGCTACTATGACATGGCATTTAAAAAACTATCTGAAGATTACATTCTAACCTTACTGTCAACAGGTGCTTCACCTGAGGAGTATTTTGGCGTTGAAACGAATGAAGAAATAGTTTCTGCCGCCTTGATTGAGCTAGATGAAATTTTCAATGGAACTGCATCAAGTACTTTCACGGGGGCATACAGGCTAAGGGACTGGGGTAGTGAAGAATATATTTTAGGCACGTGGACGAATGCAGCCTTAAATAAGAACTTTAATTTGAATGCATTAAATGAGCCACTTGATAATAGAGTGTATTTCGCTGGTGAGATAAATGATGCTCACCGTCAGATGGGAGTTCCAGGAGCAATTTTATCTGGATATTTTGCTATTAATGACCTTTTAATGAACGAATAATCTCTCGTCAATGGAAGACTGAACATATGACTATATTCATTGTATGATTAAAAAAGAACATAGTCGGAAGATTGTGTCATATTTAGCTGGCTTAAGCGACGAAACTTATGATGTATTCATGGAGTTTGCCATTATTAAAGAGTACCCAAAGGGGAAAATACTCATTGAACATGGGAAAAAGAATGAATTTGTCTTCTTCTTGATTTCGGGTAGTGCTAAGTCTTATAATTATAAGGATTCCAAACAAATCTGTCTATGGTTTGCCTTTGAGAGCGATTGTATTGCGACGATACGCTCCCTCGATGACTTGATTTCCCAAGAAACTGTGGAATTATTAGAAGACTCCGAATTAATTCAAATTAAGTTGGGTGACTTAATGACTCTCTCTAATCAATTTACTTCTATCAGCAGTTTGATTTTACAGCTACTCAAAGAGCATATTTTGTTTTTGGAATATAAATTGAATGGGTTACAGTTCATGACTAGTGAAGAACGGTATGATAAGTTAATTCGAGATTTTCCAGAAGTTCTTCAAAGAGTATCGCTCACAGATATAGCTTCTTACCTTGGTTTAAGTCGAGAGACCCTAAGTCGAATTAGAAGAAAAACAACGAAGTAGCAATAGCTTACCCGGGTTGTAAATCAGTTCGGTTTTTTGTGGAGAGACTTACTAATCCAAAAACCCCATTATCACTGAGCTGATAATAAGCATGTAACTGAACCAAGGAGATATTTTAAACATCGTAAACTCATTTACGCCAATATTTACTGCCTGGCAGAGCTGTACTTAAGACAGGTAGAGGCTTTTTGATATTATTCAAAAAATCACTTTCCTATTTCATTAGGCGCATTATATTTGCACCCCACCAATGGCGAGGTAGCTCAGCTGGTTAGAGCGTCGGATTCATAACCCGGAGGTCGAGGGATCGTGCCCCTCTCTCGCTACAGTAAACCCTTTGAAGTGCAAACTTCAGAGGGTTTTTTTATTCCTCGTAAAAATCTAAATCCCGACCAAAGGTTTCTTGGAGGCCGGAAATGGCCCAATAGGTTATAAGCATCACAACAACGGCGGTAACAATGCCGGCGTTGACATAAGTGAATTTCGCATTTAACGCCAGGAAGAGGGCCGTAATACCGTTCAGCGAACCTCTTACCATGTTTGGAATGGATGTGGCGGCGGTGGCTCTTAAATTGGTTCCGAAGTTTTCGGCACCTATAGTTACAAACACTGCCCAGAAACCCGTTCCAAAGCCCATTATACCCGTGGAAATGTACAACTGTAGGGCAGAGGAGGAGGTGAAGAATACAAGCATTCCTACCATTGTGATGGCATAAAATACGTGCATGGCTTGCTTTCGGGATTGTAGTCTTTGGGATAAAAGGCCAATTGCGACATCCCCTACGGCGATAGCACTGTAGCTTACCATGATACCTATGCCTGGATCAATGGACTCAGTAATGCCTAACTGGCGAGCGAATTCTGGAGAAAAAGAGATGAGAATTCCTACTACAAACCACGTGGGTAGACCGATCAAGATGCTGCGCAAGTAGCGCATGAACCGCTCTTTTGTCGCAAACAACATTAAAAAATTGCCTTTGGATACTTTAGAATTTGACGCTAACGATTTGTAAAGACCACTTTCAAATACGCTTAAACGAACGAAGAGTAAGAGTAGACCCAGACCACCACCAATGAAGTAACAGGTTCTCCAATCGAACCACTGGGCGATGAAGAAGGCTAAAACCGCACCGGTCAGTCCTACACCCGCAACCAGGGAGGTGCCTATTCCACGTTTCTCTTTTGGTAAAAGTTCTGAAACCAGCGTTATACCGGCACCCAATTCTCCGGCGAGACCAATACCCGCAAAAAATCGGATCCAAGCATATTGCGTCCCATTTGTTACAAACCCATTTGCGATATTACCAAGCGAGTACAGCGCAATGGAATAGAAAAGCACCTTAGTTCGGCCCAATTTATCACCAAGCACGCCCCATAAAATACCCCCCAGTAGCAAGCCGAACATTTGCGTATTTAGAATAAGCATACCTACTTCACTTAAATCGGCGACACCCAAATCTGTTAGCGAAGGGATGCGAATAATACTGAAAAGTAGTAAGTCGTAGATATCAACAAAGTACCCTAGGGCTGCGACCCATATGATGGGCTGACGAAATATAGAAGCATTAGGTTGCATAGCATTCATATTAGCGAGTTGAAGATAGAGAATATGTCAGAACTTTAGTTTTTTCAAGGGTTTTTGCACAAAGTGTTGCTTATTTCATATGACTTATTATATTGCATGAATTAGTAAAGTACCACCATGGATAAAATAAAATTTGAGTTAGAGTTTCCCCTTCGCGCTTCACCGAAAATGTTGTTCCCATTTTTGAGTACGCCTTCAGGATTGAGCGAGTGGTTTTGTGACGATGTTAACTCAAGAACAGAACTCTTCACATTTTTCTGGGACGGTTCAGAAGAACAGGCTCGACTATTGAAGAAACAATCGGATAAAATGGTTCGTTTCCGTTGGCTGAACGACGAAGAGGACGGTTTAGATACCTATTTTGAGTTCAGAATTGAAGTTGATGCTTTGACGAATGATACGTCAATCATTGTAACGGACTTCGCTGAAGCTGATGAAGTTGACGAATCGAAGCTGCTTTGGGAAAGTCAAATTCACGAATTGCAGCACATTATCGGCGCTTAATGAAGAACGTTCCGTATTTCAGCATACCCGCAGTCCTGTTTGTTATGGTCTGCGGGATTTTTTTATCCTTTTTTCCGGACAAGGTCGAGGCCCAATTAGCCTTGCATAAGGCTTGGTATTCCCCACGAGGCTATACGTTGATGGGTTTTATCACCGGCTGGGGCGAAGGACCTATGTTTGTGTTGGTGATCATCGCCTACGCCCTGCAGAAAGCGTGGTGGCGTGCAGGAGAGTTTGTCGCAGCCGGAATTTTATCCAGTGTGTTGGTCCAATTTTTAAAGAAGCTAGTCTTTGCTCCATCGCCGCGTCCAATGGGGGTCATTGAGTGGAGCCAAACACTATTGGTCACAGATCTAGACCTTCCGCTACAATTTGCCTTTCCAAGTGGTCATACTACCACAGCGTTTGTATTTTTTGCCCTCATTGCTTTACACTGGCGCCGTCCTGCCATTCAGGTTTTCGCCGCGTTCTGCGCCATTGCGGTGGCGGTTTCAAGAGTTTATCTAATGGCGCATTGGGTCACAGATGTGATGGCGGGTGCAGTATTGGGAACAGGCATAGCCCTAGTGGTTCATTCGGTATCCCAAAGGGTACAAAAAAAGCCGCTCACCCAAGGGTAAGCGGCTCAGTATTAGATACGGTAGTCTAATTACAAATTCAATTTCTTCTTAGTGGATTTCTGTAACGAATCCTCATGCATCATGACACTTATTGTCTTTAGGCGCACATAAGCTTCAGAAGCATATAGGTAACCTGGACGGAAATCGTTTGGAATATCACCCCAAGAGTTTTTTACAATGTAAAATACATTGCCCTCTTGATCTTTAACCATGCCCTGAAGGACCATACCGTGGTCATCTTGTGTAAGATAGTTGTCGTACTGTTCTTGACGCGTCTCTTGGTCAACAAGCGCCTCTTCATGAGGTCCAGCGTAAATGGCCTGAGCTTCTTCTTCGCTCATATCGCTCCAGCTTTGGTTTGGCATAACTGCAATACCGTTTTTAATCGAGAACCCTTTATCACTCACGTCACAAGCCCAAGCCACTGGGTAGCCCGCTTCAAGAGAAGTGTTGATGGCTTCCATCATTTCATCGATAGGAAGGTTGTAAGAGATGCCCCAAGTCCAGTTATCAGGAACCTGTATTTGACAAGCTTCATAGAAAGGGTGGTTTGTCCAAGAAGTTAATTGGACATAATCATCAGGATTAATGCCAATAATCTCATCCGCAAAACTCCTTGGCGTATACGTTTTACCGTTGTAACCGAACTGTGCGGGCTCTTCACCTAAATATGCATCTAAAGTCGCATCAAATGCTTTTCTCCAAGAAGTAGATAACTTTCCGTTCTTATTGCCTTTAACTGCATCTAGAATGCCTTTCAACGCACCCTCCATTTCGCCATGGCGATTAATTTCAGAGCCATAGTTTAGACCATTGTAGACTTCTTGAGGAACGGCTCCATACTTTTTGATGACGTAAAGCACATCAGGTAGAGCACCACCTTGGGCGAAGTTCAGATAGCCATGAAGACGAATGTATTTTTCACCTTTGTCTTGATAAACCTTACGAACGGTATACATTTCTGAGAGATCCACAGGCGTTTTCCCCATTCGAATCATCTCACTCTCAACAAAGGATGTGGTCGCATAAGACCAACAGGTTCCCGAGGCACCTTGATTTTTCACAGGGGTTGCTTCTATATCAACGATGGTTTCCCATTCGTAGCCTATGGGCGCATCCGAACCGTTGTCTTTTATCTTATTGATGAGATCGACTTGCGCAAAAGCCTGCGTGCTTAATAGGGCCCCTGCAAGGAGTAAAGGTAATTTCATGATGAGATTATTTAAATTGTGTACTAACGGTAGCTTCTTTTATTCCAGCAGAATAATCGTAGAACCCTTCTTTTGATTTAACACCTAGTTTGCCCGCGGTTACCATATTTACGAGAAGCGGACACGGGGCATATTTCGGGTTGCCGAGCCCGTCATAGAGTACTTTAAGAATAGAAAGACAAACATCTAGCCCTATAAAATCTGCCAATTGTAATGGCCCCATAGGGTGTGCCATACCTAATTTCATAATGGAGTCAATCGCTTCAACATCAGCCACGCCTTCATGTAATGAAATAATAGCCTCATTGATCATAGGCATTAGAATCCGATTAGCCACGAAACCCGGATAATCGTTACAAGCTACGGGGACTTTACCCAGCGCTTTGCTCATTTCAATCACGGCATCACAAACCGCATCAGATGTACTGTAGCCGCGAATAATTTCGACAAGGCGCATTACAGGAACTGGATTCATGAAATGCATCCCAATTACTTTATCCGGGCGCGATGTTTGTGCTGCGATTTTAGTAATGCTAATGGAAGAGGTGTTAGATGCGAGTATACACGCCGCTGGCGCATGAGCATCAATGTCTTTGAAAAGTTGGAATTTTATCGCTGTATTTTCTGTTGCTGCCTCGACGACAAGGTCTGCTTCCGCGACAGCTTTCTTTAGATCCGTTCCAGTCGCGAGACGACCCAAAGCGTTTACTTTATCTGATTCCGTCAACTTTTCTTTCGCAATTTGACGGTCCATGTTTTTTGTGATGGTGCTTAAAGCGCGTTCCAGCGCAGCTTCGCTAATGTCAAATAAGTGAACAGTAAAGCCACTTTGAGCGAAGACATGTGCAATGCCATTGCCCATTGTTCCAGCACCAATTACGGTAATGTTTTTCATGTAGGGTGATTTGTGGTTCTTATTTGCCTCGCCCTTGCAAGACTGTGACTAAGGTATAGAACAGGATTTTGATATCGTTTACCAAGGTGATATTTTCTGTGTAGATCAAATCGTAACGTGCTCGTTCAATCATTTCCTCCACATTTTCAGCATAACCGAACTTAACCATTCCCCAAGACGTGATGCCGGGTTTTACTTTGAGTAGGTAGCGGTATTGTGGCGCCGCTGCTATGATTTGGTCAAAGAAAAATCGACGTTCTGGGCGCGGTCCAACAATGGACATATCGCCTTTCAATACATTTAAAAATTGAGGCAATTCATCCAAACGAAATTTTCTCATGGTTCTACCCCAGGGTGTTATGCGCGGATCTTCTTCGCTACTGAGTTGCGGACCTTGCGCTTCCGCATCGTTATACATGCTGCGCAGTTTGATGATTTTAAAGGTCCTGCCATTTTTACCCAACCGCTCTTGTGTGTAAAAAATAGTTCCAGGAGAACCTACGGCAATCATGGCAATAGAAAATAAGATAATGGGTGCTGCGATGAGGAGCAGAAGGGAGGCCACCAAAATATCGAACAAACGCTTAATAAAGGCCACGTGTGGTTTGATCAATTCTCTTTTCACCTCAATGAGCGAACGGCCTAAACTTTCCATCTTGACTTGACCGGACAGGATACTAAAAAGGTTCGGTAGTACGTGAATGCGAACATCACTGCGCTCTATGGAGCTAACCATTTCGGCAATACGATCAGAATTTCCAGACGGTAGGGCGATTATAACATCTTCAACGGTATTGTCATTGATAATATCGGCCAACTGTTCCGTACTTCCTAAACACGGAATCGCATTCATTTGCTCGTGAACAGATCCGTTGGCCGTATGTAAATACCCCAGGAAGGAGTAGCCCTTGCTGCGGTCTTTTTGAAAAGCCAGTAAAAGTTCGGCAGCTTCCTTACCGCTGCCTATAAGTATTGTAGGGAACTTGAGTGAACCCTTGTCTATAAGGTGACGAACGCGAGTACTTAGTAAGAATCTAAATAAACCACTTAGAAGTAGGAGACTTCCTGAATAGACGCCTAATGTGATGTAATAGTCGCTGTATTGGGTAATGTAATCGTCCAGTAGAACTAGAAAGAACAGCAATACCGCCGTGATCACTGTACCGCCAAATGTGTTAAAGGCCTGTGTTATGCGACTTGTTCGGGTTAGGTCACGGTAAATTCCACTGAGTGCACTAATACTTATGAATAATGCAGTAGTGGCCGCTGCTGCTAGTAAAAATGTTTGGTCAAATTTTAATGGAACCGCTGTGCCGAACCGTTCGGGTTCGACGTAAAGCTTTCGTACCATATGAAGCGCAGTGTATGCGCCGGTACCGGCAATTATATCCAGCAATACATATCGAAAGAAAAGTTTGCGTTCCAGCTTTTTAGAGGTGCTCAATACAATAGCTTTATGTTGTCAATCAGTACTGTGGCAGTATCGTCTGTGGTATTAATACCTCCGAAAAACAGATTATAATCCAAAGCATTCGGGTACCCGCTTACTTCTGTAACGAGGTTAATGTAAACTTTATTCCATTCTTCATTAGGAAATAGTGTGACTACCGGCGTCTTAATACTTTGAAGAATCTCATTCGCAGTAACGCCAAAGGTGAGCGCCACTTCTGTTTTGTAATTAACCTCAAGCCAGACATTTGCACCGTATTTGGGCAATTCGAAGGCTTGAAGTGTTTTGAACTCCCCCAAAGACACCGGAGGCAAGACAAATTTCCCGCTTTTATTTGGTAATTCTCCAGGAAAGGAAAAGACTTCACTAGTATCTGAGGTGATCAGCAGATTCGTATCGCTTTGAACGGTTCGGTTGTAGTTTAATCCGATACCGTCAAAATCTTCAATAATCATTAAGGTGTACGTAGGATTGTATTCGAATGTGAGAACTTCCGGGGAAAGCACCCTAGTTGATCCTTCATTCAAGGTCCAATTCTTTTCTATCGTCGATAGCATCTCATACTGGTTCCGTTGAGAATACACTCCATTGAGTGACATTCCAGGAATGAATCGGAGGGATTGATTCTCACCGGCATACACCGGTATCCGACACGGTGGGGAAAAAGCCCCAATTTGTTGCCCGTTTTGTTCTACCCAAATAGTATTCAGCTTAGACGATGACGTTCCCTCACTAGCTTTTGCCGCTACGCGCAGTTCAGTAACTTCTAAATAGGCCACCGCTGGAGCGGTTTCGTCCTCACAAGAGGTGAGAAGCAAAAGACTCCATAGAATGGTGCTAAAAATGATCGATTTGAACATAAGTACAAAGGTAGGCATCCTAGTGTTTTAAATTGTTAAAAAGAAGCCTCCTTCTAAGGACTACAAGTTGGGTTCGCGATGTACTTTCATTTTATGCAAAACGAGGACAGTCCATATTACCAAGGCCAGCGGGCCATTATGTGTAGTGATTTAAAAGCTAAGGGGTTGGCTGGAGAGGCTGTGCTGGGTGCAATGAATCGGATCCCGCGACACCTCTTCCTTGAGAGCAGCTTTCATCAGCACGCCTATCAAGACAAGGCGTTTCCTATTGCCGCGGATCAGACCATTTCTCACCCTTCAACGGTAGCTTGGCAATCTGAATTGTTGGAATTACGGCCAGGGATGAAAGTATTGGAGATCGGCACCGGAAGTGGCTATCAGGCTGCTGTTTTGTGCGAATTAGGCGTGAAATTGTTTAGTATCGAGCGTCAAAAAGCATTGTTCGATTTTTCGAAAAAGATGTTGCTCCAATTAGGTTATCGGGCCGAATTGAAATTTGGTGATGGCTTTAAGGGAATGCCCGTTTTCGCTCCCTTTGACAGGGTTATAGTTACTTGTGGCGCGCCGTTCGTGCCAAAGGCACTTCTAGCGCAATTAACTGCCGGAGGAATTATGATCATTCCAGTAGGTGAAGGCACTCAAAAAATGGTCAAAATCACCAAGCAATCGGACGGTAGCTTTGTTCAAAAGGTGTTAGGAGATGCAGCGTTCGTTCCTATGCTCAAAGACCGCGAGTAGCGTACATTTGTCAAGTGAAAACCGTAGAGATAAAAAACCGCAAAGCGAAATTTGATTACGAATGGCTCGAAACCTACACTGCGGGCATGCAGTTGCAAGGGACTGAGGTGAAGTCTATTCGTATGGGGAAGGCGTCCATCGCAGAGGCGTATTGTTATTTCGCTGGCGAAGAATTGTTTGTTAAAAACATGACAATCTCTGAATGGTCTCATGGAAATATATTTAACCATGAACCGCTGCGGGAGCGCAAGTTGCTCTTGGCTAAAAGAGAATTGGATAAGATCCTAAAGGCTACTAAGGACGCTGGCATTACAGTGATTCCTACAAAAGTATTTATTAGTGAAAAAGGCTGGGTGAAGATGAATATCGCGGTAGCTCGTGGTAAGAAGAATTACGATAAACGTCAGTCATTGAAGGAAAAAGATGCCAAGCGCGATTTGGCCCGATTAAAGAATATTTAGATGTACAAATCCGTAATACGTCCTTTACTTTTCACCCTAAACGCTGAGCAAGCACATCATTTTACGTTTAAGTCGTTAAAGTTGGCTTTTAGAGTACCTGGAATAAGTAGCATCGTAACTACATTCTTTGGTTCATTGAAAGGGCATGAAAAAGTGGTCATGGGCTTGCGTTTCAAAAACCCAATAGGACTTGCCGCGGGATTTGATAAGGATGCGAAACTCTATAATGAACTTAGTGCTTTTGGATTTGGGTTTATCGAAATAGGGACACTCACGCCTAAGCCTCAGGCGGGTAACCCAAAGCCACGTTTATTTCGCCTTGTAGAAGATGAATCCGTAATCAACAGAATGGGTTTCAATAATGGCGGCTTAGATGCAGCCGTTTTGCGTTTAGCGAAAAAGAAAACGGATATCATCATTGGTGGAAATATTGGAAAGAATAAGACAACACCCAACGAAGATGCGACTTCGGATTACTTGAAAGGCTTGGAGGCTTTGCACCCTGTGGTTGATTATTTCGTAGTAAACGTGAGTTCACCGAACACACCAAATTTGCGAGAGCTGCAGGAAAAAGAGCCCTTAATGGCACTGCTTAGCGATGTTAAAGTGCTCAACGATAAATTGGGTAGTAAGCCGCTGATGCTTAAGATAGCACCGGATTTAACTACAGGGCAATTAGACGATATTGTAACCATTGTAAATACCTTAAAACTCGATGGGATTGTTGCCACAAATACAACTATCTCCAGATCCGGATTAAAGACGGCACAGCAAAAGGTGGATGCCATGGGTGCGGGCGGCTTGAGTGGAAGAGTACTTAGATCGCGAAGTACTGAGGTGGTCAAATACCTGCGTGAAAAATTGGACAACAACATTGCAATTATTGCTGTTGGTGGTGTGTTTACGGGTGCTGATGCACGTGAAAAACTAAATGCCGGCGCAGATTTAGTACAAGTTTGGTCCGGTTTCTTGTATGAAGGTCCTGCAATGGTGCGCCGTATGCTCCGCAATTTGTAAATTAGGGTCGGAACACCTATCTAACCCATTCTAATGACCACCATTTCTATCGTTGAATGTCCAAGAGACGCTTGGCAAGGATTTCATGATTTTATCCCCACAGGGGAGAAGATTAAACATATTAAAAGCCTGATGCACTGCGGTTTTCATACCATAGATGCTGGCAGTTTCGTAAGTCCTAGAGCAATGCCTCAAATGGCGGATGCACAGGAATTGTTTGCGGGATTAGAGGAAATACGAGAATCTTCTTCGACCCAGCTTCTTAGCATTGTAGCTAGTGAAGGAGGTGCGAAGCGTGCCGCTGAATTTAATCATATTGATACTTGGGGCTATCCCTTCAGTGTCAGCGAAGTTTTTCAAGAACGCAATAGCAGGAAAAATATTGAAAGGGCGATTGATGATCTAAAGCGTGTAAAGGATTTGGCATTGCATTCGAATGTGGAATTGGTCATTTATCTAAGTATGGCGTTTGGAAACCCTTATGGCGAGTTCTATCACACAGACCTTGTTCTAGAGCGACTTGAACAGGCTTTGCTGTGCGGAGCGGACATTATCTCCTTAAGCGATACTACGGGCCAAGGAACGACTCAAAAAGTCGTAGAACTTTGTTCTCTAATGAAGGACCATAGTACCGTTCCATGGGGGGCACATATGCACAGTACTTACGATGAGGCGGCGGAGAAAGCTTTAGCGGCGGTAAGCGCTGGATGCAGGCGTATCGATACTGCATTGAAGGGTTATGGGGGCTGTCCTTTCGCATCGGATCAATTAATTGGCAATATGCCTACCGAAAAAGTATTGAGTGCATTGACACTTGCGAACCATTCGCATTCGCTAGACCCCTTGCGAATAGAAAGTGCATATAATAGTGCGTTGCAGGTTTTAGGGCCTTATTCTTAATGTATCTTCGTGGTGTAGGTTGCATGCGGGAACGCATACTTAAAAAGGAACCCGGTTGAAGTCCGGGGCTTTGCCAGAAGCTGTAAATCGTGTTGAAGCTATTTAAAACCACTGCTGTTGCGGGAAGGAGAATAGGGGAGCGGTGAGCCAGAAGACTTGGCCTACACTAACCTTTAATGGTGCTCTGGGTCAAGCACTGGTGTAGTATGAAGAATCTTATAATCTCGGTTATCGCACTGTTGATGCCTGTTGCCCTTTATGGTCAGGCCGATACGCTTTGGACAGCAAATGTTCTAGGAGGTGCCTATCGTTCCGAGGAAGTCAAAACAAGTTCCGATTCTTTACTCGCCACTATTAGCAGTGCATCATCTTATCTTTCTAAAGACAGCCGATTTATTCTAAAGCAATACACTCCAGGAAGTGTTGTTACGTCCTCATTTGGAGGTGCATCTTCCGAACAAAGTCGCGTGCTATGGGACGGTATTGATATAAGTAGCATGGCTTCAGGTGTATTCGATCTCAGTCTAGTACCTGCCTCAATGCTCAATAATACTGCGTTGTATGACGGTATCAATGGCGGTGCGCTGGCACCGATGGGTTCCGTAGGTGCCTTGAATGTTGCGGCTGAAATTCCTAAGGGTCGAGGAACAAGTACGCTTTTTTCGGCATCAAGCATCGGTGATAGAGGATTGTTTGCGCAATCTTGGGGCAACATAGGTACAGTGCGGTACCAAAGTTCTCTGAGAAGTACAGGAGGGACAAATAGCTATCCCTATACCTTGGGCAGCTTAAACGGTGTACTTGAAGGCAATGGCTATAATGATTTGACCTACCTGCAATCGTTCCAGGGTAAATTATCCCGATGGAATTGGGAATCTACCTTGTGGTATACGCAAAGTGAAAAGGATAATAGCGGATCCATTCTGACACCGGGGTATATCAATCATCTTGAGGACGATATGCTTCGATTTAAATACGCGATCAGAAACCGAACAAATCAGTGGCAGGTATACCTGGGCAGGGAATGGCAGGCATATACGGATACGAATTCTCCTTGGACCATCACGGATACAAACACTTATACTCAAGCGACTGTACAATATTCGCGTCGAAACGAGCGCCAAGAGCTTTTTATCACCTCAAATTACTTTAGAGCGGATGGCACGAATAGAACCGCAACAGCATTTTTACCGCATGTACTCTACAACCTCAGCCTTACGAAGAACGATCGATTGGTAATAAAAGGGGCTGGATATCAAGGTCGTGTGCATGTAGGCGCCCATTACAATCGCGCAACAAAGACTGGAAAATGGGGTAAACAGTTTGCGGCTGGAACGTATTATCGTTTACCAACATTGAACGAGCTCTATTGGAGGCCTGGAGGAAATCCGGCACTGGATGCGGAGCGGTCTTACGGAGTGAAATATACCCTCCATCGTATGGGTAAGACTGCCTTAAGGATAAGTACTGACCAATTGTATTATGATCGGATGATTCAATGGGCACCAGGAAGCTCGGGGAATTGGTCTCCTCAGAATTATTATGCCGTCTATACGAGCACCACGACGGCATCCGCAACTCGGAATTGGTCAAAGTTGACTACTGATATAAACCTTACGCATCAGTATTCCAGGGTGCTTTCAACGGCCAGTAATGACCCGTCAATTGTAGGTAAGTCACTCATTTACAGGCCGATGATTCAGGCTGTATACACGTCAGAATATCACTTGCCCGTAGGCGTAATCCAGTTTCGTGGCTTTTACACAGGACTACGACACACCCTACGCGATAATACAGCCGCAGGTGAAATTCCGGCACAATTTTGGTGCGCTCTAAGCTATTCAGTAGCGGGTGCTAATAAGCGTTGGAATTTATTAGTACTCGTAGATAATGTATTTAATAACGAAAGACAATATTACCAGTACTTCCCAATGCCTGGGCGGTCCTACCAACTAACTTTAAAACTCAATTCAAAACAATGAAAAAACTATCTCTAATGGCAGTAATGGCTGCTTTTACCAGCTTTACGGTAAGTTGTACCCCAGAAGCGCCATCGGGTGCGTCAGGGGTCTACACTGATTTACATTTGATTTTAAATGAGGGCCCCTTTGGCTCAGGGTCGGCTTCTATAACTGCCTACAGCGAAGATACCCTTATCCAAAATGCTTTTTCTGTAGAAAATGGTTTCCCTTTAGGCAATGTTGCTCAGCATATGATCGAATCAGATTCTATGCTGTATGTCGCTATTAATAATAGTAATACAATTCATGGAATCAATCGAAACACTTTAAAGCATAGTTGGTCTAGTACGATCGAGCAACCTCGCTATTTAGCTTCTGAAGGAAATCGCTTATTCGTATCGAATTGGAAGGATTCTTCAATCTACGTGTTGGATAAAACGAATGGAAGTTTAGTCGATAGTATAGATATGGGACATTACACAGAGCAATTGACAATTTTCAGCAATAAATTATTTGCTGGGGTAGGAACCTATGAAGGACCTTGGACACTAGCAGAGATCGATCTAGGCACATTCGATGTGAAGCATCATGCCATAGGAGATGTGCCAAATTCGTTTGCCGTTATTGGAAATGAACTCTTTATTTTATGTAGCGGAGATGAGAACTTCGGTACAGGTGATGATACACCAGGGAGTATTTGGAAGTATGAAGGGTATTCAAACGGAGCTACTGAAGTTGCTGCACCTAGCAATAATAGTAAGCATGGAATAGGATTTTCTACGGATGGAACAGACGCATATTTTCTGAATGCTTCTTACGACGGTGCCATAGTGAAATGGAACCCTGGTCAAAACTGGCCAACATCCACCTTAACCTTGCCTGGAGGTTACAATTTAAATTTCCATAACGGGAAACTATATTTCTTTGATGCCAAAGACTACGCAAGTAGCGGCGAGGTGCGTACGTATTCTACAACGGGTAGTCTCATTGAGACCATTCCAGCAGGAGTTATACCGAGACAAGTAATTTATTAGGCCTTAGCGGTCGCTACTAGTTTGATCTCTGCAGCATAGGCGATTGCGCTGAATAATGCTGTGGAGATCAATTCTGGTGCATAGAAGGGCAGGCCAGCCGCATAGGTGGCTACTAACCCTGAGGTTGTTCTAGGAAAAAGACTGAACTCGCTCAAAAAGACTCCGAGGTTACTTAATAAGAAAAAGCCGACAGAACCAGTAATAAGTGCCACAATGCACTTTGCGCCACTTTTTGCATAATGCCCGGCTACAGCGTAAATTATAAATCCAGCATAAGTCCAAATCGAGCCTTTATACATCAGGACGAAGGATCCAGAGGGGTAGATTAGGTTATTGATGAATACGTCAGTGACCATAAGAACTCCAAAAGTCAACGCAATCATCTTGAAAAGACTTCTGTTCTGATGCGCGCCCATGAACGCTAGAGCGCCCATAGCAGTGAAATTAGGGTAATGTGGCGCAATGCGCGAAATGAGCGCTGCGATAACGAGTCCGATTAATACCTTATTATTTGCTGTCATATCTCTGTGAATTCTTCGCAAATATACGTTGACTTATGCTTCTTTGGTATAGGTTTCCCACGTACCGTTAGGATTTAATACCAACAATTTTTGATTTATCGCTTTTGGAGGGGTAGGTGCGGTTGTGGTAACGTCTGCGGGAATACTCTGAACGATCGGCGTAGGATTGCGGTCCAGTTTTTTGGATCGGTGCCCTGATAGAATGTAACGTATATCTAATTCAACGTCGAATTCGCAGAGTTTTTGAATGAGTTGAAGGTTTGGTTTGTTTCTACCGTTTAATATGTGCACGAGCGTAGGACGGTTAATTCCTAATGCATTCGCCAGACTAGAAGGGGAGTGTCCCTCAAGTTCCATGTAGGCTTTTATTCGTTGTACTAATTCCTCCATAGTTACAAATGTAATACAAACGAAACAGTTTAAACAAGGTGTTACAGTTGTAATTATTAAAAAATTCAGCCAACAATCTAGTGTATTACCGGTTGTAACTCATGGTTTAATTTAAGGTGCTTAAAATGCTGAAATAGTGAATATTAATATTTAATTTATTGGTGTTTCACGATGCGTAAATAGAGCCGTTCCTTTTGCATCATACAACCCGACGTGGTATGCAGCACCTTTTGCACCCGATAGTTTCAATTGTAACACCCCGAAATGTTGGGTACCCGTGGTATTTTCATGCAGTCGTGTTCTGTTATTTTCTTCATGATGCGGATGCGCATTTGCAGTGAGCGGTGAAGCACAGACTTCAACTATTGCTTTCCCGTTAACGACCATTTTATTAATCTCTCCGCTGTGGCGATCTCCAGTTAATACGATAGGTGTTCCTGGCGCCTCCGAGAGCCATTGAACTAGTAATTCGCGTTCCTTTGGATAATTGCTCATGTTTTCGAAAACTTGGGCGGTATTTAAAAGTTGTCCGCCCATGCAGATAATGTGGACATTAGCCGTCGAATGCACTAAGGCATCGTGAAACCAGTTCAATTGTTCTATGCCGAAAACGGTGGCATTCGCTGAATCCCGATTAGTGCGAAAGCTGCGGTTATCCAGTAAGAAAATATCAACGCTTCCATCAGCTGCAATTGTACGCCCGTAATAGCTGCTTTTATTGGGTTGCGCATAATCGGGTTTCCAAAACTCTTTAAAAGCTTTCATGGTCGCCGGAAACCCGCTGTAGGTTGAGCCATCACAATCATTAGGACCTGCATCGTGGTCATCCCAGATGGCTAAATGATCACTCTTGCTCAGTATTTCTTGAAAGATAGGCTGTCCAAAAACTGACTCATATCTCGCCATAGTACTGTCGTAGCTGTTCCATTGCCCGTTTTCTAGATAAATGTTATCCCCAAGCCAGATGAAATGATCTAAACTATCAAGCGCTTGGTTGAGGGTAGGCAGCAAATGCTGCGTTTGTTCGGGTTCATTACAACTACCAAATCCAATGGTCAATTCATGTTCTTCAGTGGTGCACGCTGAATTTAGCATTAAAAGAGCAAGGCAAGCGAATGTGATATTTTTCATATTGAGGATTTAAAGATGCACGATTCGTGTTTGTACGTTAACTTCACTCTTTAAAATTACGGCAATGTTCCAAGCCTCCGATTCTAAATATTTGTCTGATAACCAGTGGTATATGCCTTACAACGAATTGTTGTCGGCGGTCAATTGGGAAATTATTGGTTATTCATCAGAGGAACGCCCCATTTTGCACACCACTTTGGGTGCTGGATCGCGTTCGATCTGTGTCTGGGCAGGAATGCACGGTAATGAAACGACGGGTGTATACATGTTGCTTTCGCTTATTGATCTATACACACGTAATAAAATTGACTTAAACGATTTCGCTATTCATATAATTCCGGTGATAAATCCGGATGCGTATGTTCGTTTCACGCGTCGAAATGGACTTTCTATAGATTTGAATCGGGATTTTAGGGCGTTTCAGACTATAGAGAGTGCTAAGCTGATCGGTTGGATCAAGATGAAAGCGCCCGAATTGTGCTTTAATCTGCACGACCAGCGATCTATTTTTCATGTAAATAATGAGCCTGCCTACACGTCGTTTTTAATTCCGTCGTCAGAGGAGACACGATCTATTACTCCTTTGCGTCGGACACTCATGAATCGTCTTGGAAACGCACTGTCTTCATTAAACGTCCCGTTAAACGGAATAGGTCGCTACAGCGATGAATTTTACCCAACGGCAATTGGCGACTACTTAATGGCGCAAGGCATTCCAAATGTGCTTTTTGAAAGCGGCGTAAGTGTGGATGATTTTGAACGTAAAAAAGCACGGATATTTGGGCTTAATGTTATGGTAGCTTTATTGCTAGCGACCGAAGAGCCTTCAACAGTTTACGACCAATTGCCCCAAAATAAGGAAGGATTATTGGAATGGGTCTTTACAGGGGTTCTCTATGCGAGAATGCGTATTGACATTGCCTTAAAGCGCGTGTATTACGTGAACGGCCATGCGCAAGGCATGTATTATATGGTCGATGAGATAGGTGATTTAGCTTCGCGACCGCGCATGAAAGAGACCAACGGAGCAGCAATGGCGTTATCTGCGCCTTTAATTATTGGGCAACCAATCACTGCCGTGCTGGGGTCTATGGTCTTCGAGGACGGATTGATCGTAGGCTAAACTCCCCAACTTAAGAAGTCGGGGAGCTAAAAATACTTAAGCGTCGGAAGGCTTTTTACTAAGTAAAAGCAAATCTTTGGCGACAACCTCGGTAAAGTACTTTTTTTGACCTCCTGTGTCTTCGTAACTGCGCGTTACCAATCTACCAGCGATGCCGACTTTATCACCCTTTTTTAGGTATTCATTCATGGTTTGCGCAAGCTTGCCCCAGGCTACTACATTGTGCCAATCGGTCATGGTTTTCTTTGTGCCTTCGGCATCCTTGTAAACAGTGTTTGTCGCCAGGCTGAAAGAGGTGCGGAGCGTGTTGTTGATTTGTTTGGATTCTGGAGCCATTCCTAGATTCCCGATTAATTGAACATGATTTTCCATAACAATGGTTTTTAAGATTAGTCCTATTAATCTGGCACGCTCGCAGGTCATTCCCAAATTTTGTGAATAACTATAGGTTTTCTACAATGGCTTTTTTATGGTGTTAATCGTAGCGAATGCGGCATTAACATCATTGCTGTGTACGATGAAAGTGGCTTCATTGGTGGTTGAGATGATTTCTTTAATGGGAACTCCTGCAGAGGCAATATGCTTAAAGAAAAAGTAATATAGTCCTATAACGTCTGAGCTGCTATTTGGTAAACGCAATGTGATCGAACTTAGATTTCTAGTTTTATCCAGTCGTTTTTCTCCTTTCATAGCCTTTTCAAGGGCAGGGATATAATCTTCACTGACGACCACGGTAGTCTCTTCCATACCACCGGTGAAGCTGTGGAAACCATTTGGCAGTTCTGCGATGTAGGTAATGAATTGAGCCTGTTTAGAGGGCAACACCGGTGTTTTCTTGAAGGTGTACGCTACCAGATTGGAGCGAACGATAATATCGCCTAAGCTGCCAATAAATTGTTGCAGTTTGTGCTGCATTTTCAGCTGGAGACGCGGCTCTCTTCTTCGAATGGCCATGACCACTGCACTTTCTTTAATCTCTTTACCGGTTAGGTGCTCGATGTCTGTTCTTATCAATCGGGCCAGGGAGCTGAGATTGATCAGGTCTTCGCTCAATGCTTCTTCGATAAATGGACGGCGGCGAAGGCATTCTTCAAGGGCTTCTCTCAAGTTCATCTTATGCTTATTTTGTTTGCAAATGTAGATAAATGTTATTTTTTAAACAGTGATTTTGTGCGTCACTTTATCGTAATTTTGAAAGGTGTCAGAACGTATAGTTATTATTGGAGGAGGCGCTGCGGGTTATTTCGCGGCAATAGCTTGTGCGGAGGCACAACCTGAAGCCCACATTGTTATACTTGAAAAAGGAAAAGACGTTTTAGGAAAAGTGTTGATTTCTGGAGGCGGTCGTTGCAATGTGACGAACGCTTGTTTTGATCCTCGAGAGTTGGTTACGCATTATCCAAGGGGTGAGAAAGAATTGCTCGGTCCGTTTCATAAATTCCAACCTGGGGATACCATGGAGTGGTTCGCTGATCGTGGGGTAGAATTAAAAATCGAACCTGATAATCGAGTTTTTCCAGTAACAGATTCTTCTGCGACTATAGCTGATTGCTTAAAGGAAATAGCTTCTAGCACGGGAATCAAGGTGCATACAAGCGCTGGTGTGAAGTCGTTTACTCAACTGGAAGATGAGCGCTGGGAAGTAACCACATCGCATGGGCAGACCTACATTGCGAACCAATTAATGATTGGGGCAGGTTCTTCAAAAGCGGTTTGGGATAATCTCAAAAAATTGGGTCATAAAATAGTTCCGCCTGTTCCTTCATTGTTCACTTTCAATAGTAAAGATGAGCGTATCAAAGGGTTGAGCGGTATTAGTGTTCCAAATGCAACTGTTCAAGTTGCGGCTTCGGACCTCGAGGCTTCGGGTCCTTTGCTTATTACGCATTGGGGTTTTTCTGGGCCAGCCATCTTACGTCTTAGCGCCTGGGGAGCAAGAGAGTTAAACGATCGTTTTTATCGTTTTCCTATTTTGATTAATTGGATCGGTCGTGATGAAGATGAGGTGCTTGCAGATTTCAATGATGAAAAGAAGCATAGTGGTAAAAAAAGAATTGGGAACCATGCACATTATGGTATTCCTCTTCGCCTTTGGAAGTCAATGATAGCAGGGGCTGGAATTAAAAATACAGCGACCTGGGGCGATCTTTCAGGAAAAGACCTAAAGCATTTGGCTTCTGAGCTATGTAGTGCGGTATTCCAAATTTCAGGCAAGAGTACATTCAAGGACGAATTTGTAACGGCGGGTGGGGTAGACCTTCGCGATGTTGACTTTAAGTCATTTAGTTCGCGAGTATGTACCAACCTTTATTTCGCGGGTGAAATCTTAAATATAGATGGAATCACGGGAGGTTTCAATTTTCAAGCGGCTTGGACGGGTGGTTTTTTGGCCGGAAATGCGATGGCTGGCTATCCGTTAGAGTAAGCCTTTTTTCATTAAATCCTTTAGAATTTTACCGCCTCGATTTTTCATGCCGGGTGTTCCGTGTTCACATGCTATCTCTATGCTTTGAGCCAATTCTGGTGCCAGTTCTGGGTACTTTTTCACCATACGATGTACAATACTCATAGCATATACCCTGGGCGCTGCAGCTTGGTTCGGGTTGATGATGGTATTAAAACTAAAATCGAGCAATCGGCCTTCTCGCTCGTCGTGCCGAGGCAGTTGGTATTTTGAGTAATAACGCAGGATGAAACGTGCTTCTGCATCGGTTTTCATTTGGTCCAATTGGGCTATCATTTCACGCTCCTTCTTGTAAAACAGTTCAGGCCTGGTGTCGCTAATATGGTGCAGTATCCAACAGCCGCGCATCCGCTCTTTCTTAGTGCCGTTAAAGGCCCGTTCGATAATAGCATTAAGTGCTATGGGATTTTCTAATCCTTCTGCTACTAGAGGCGCGTAATGCCATTCTTTAGCGCTATCTATTTCATTTAAGGCGTACTCTAAATCCACGTGCAAAAAAAATTAGCAGTAGTAATGATGAAAATATTAGAATTCTAACTAAATTAGCATATTCAATAAGGAATGCCTAATTGCTTTCCTTGATGTACTAAAGATACAGCCTTATGAATTACGTGAAAAATAACCTTAAGTTCCTTCGCAAGAAAGAAGCGCTCACACAAGAGCAATTGGCTACTAAAATTGGTGTAAAACGCGCCATGATAGGTGCGTATGAAGAAGGTAGGGCAGAACCTCGTCTACATACGTTGCAGCACTTAGCCGCTTATTTTCAGGTGCGCTTAGATGATTTTGTAAATAAGGACCTTTCGGGTTCGAGCAGTATTCCCAAAGCGGACATTAGCGGTGCCCAGTTGCGTATTTTACCCGTTGTAGTCGATGGTACAGACGAGAGAGAGTTAGGAACACTGGTTCCTGTGAAGGCTTCGGCAGGATACCTCAGTGGTTATGGCGATGCCGATTATATTGGTGCGCTACCTCGTTTTTCCATGCCCTTTCCAGAATTGCCTCAGGACCGCACCTACAGAGTATTTCAGATCAGAGGAGAGAGCATGCTTCCGATCAAACCTGGGGCTTATGTTATCACAGAATATATTCAAGATTGGAAGTCTATTCGCAATGACGAGTGTCATGTTTTGATCACAAAAGACGAAGGTGTCGTGTACAAGCGCGTCATTAATAACCTCCATATCGGTGAATTAATGCTAAAATCGGATAATCCACAGTTTGCTCCTTATACTGTACCTGTCGATAGGCTGGTAGAGGTTTGGAAAGCGGTTGGTTATACCAGCTTTGAACTCCCTGCAGCAGGTACGGGTCAGGAAATGTCTCAGATCATGCACATGATGGCCGATCTCAAAAAAGAGATGAATCACCTGAAAGACAACTAATTAACACGTAAAAGGAGTTTAGCCTAGTGTGTTTTTGAGCGGTCTTAGAGCCGTTCGAAGTGCCGGTGGTGTGTCCTTACTTAACTAACTACATTTTAATTCATGGACCGCTCTATCCTACATATGGACCTTGATACGTTCTTCGTCTCTGTTGAACGTTTGATGGATAGTCGATTAAACGGTAAGCCTATTCTCATTGGCGGTACCGGCGATCGTGGAGTAGTTGCAGCTTGTAGTTATGAGACAAGGAAGTTCGGCGTGCATTCGGCCATGCCTATGCGCATGGCTCGTTCTCTCTGCCCTGAGGCCATTATCATTCGGGGGAATTCAGCGAACTACAGTAAATACTCAAACTTAGTTACGGATGTTATTAAAGAGGAGGTACCTGTCTATGAGAAGACGTCGGTAGATGAGTTTTATGTGGACCTTACCGGTATGGATCGTTTTTTTGGAAACTTCAAATTTTCCAGTGAACTAAGGGACCGTGTCATTAGTGAAACAGGATTGCCTATTAGTTTTGGATTGTCCTTAAACAAGACTGTTAGCAAGGTCGCCACAGGGGAAGCTAAGCCTAATAACAAGATTTTCGTTCAAAAAGGGCTGGAGCGTCCGTTTCTAGCACCTTTATCGGTTCGCAAGATTCCCATGGTGGGAGAGAAGACCTACCAGACCTTGCGAAATCTAGGGGTGCGACGTATTCATACGCTACAAGAAATGCCATTGGAAATGATGCAGAGTGTCATGGGCAAGCACGGTGCTGTGATTTGGCATAAGGCTCAGGGTGTTGATCAAAGCCCTGTTGTTCCTTACCAAGAGCGCAAGAGTATTTCAACAGAACGCACTTTTGCTAAGGATACCATAGATGTGGTTAAACTTGAAGGAATTATTGTCGCTATGACAGAGAATCTTGCTTATCAGCTGCGTCGTGGGGATAAGCTTACTTCTTGTATTACTGTTAAAATCAGGTATTCAGACTTTAATACCCATACGCTTCAGGCGCGTATACCATATACAGCGGCAGATCACCTTCTCATTCCTAAAGTCAAGGAGCTTTTTCAAAAACTCTTTGAACGTAGATTACTCGTTCGTTTGGTGGGTGTTCGTTTCTCCCATTTAGTTGGCGGTGGGTACCAGATGAATTTGTTTGAAGAGAGCGAGGAACTCAGTAAACTCTATAGTGCCATGGACCATATACGACAACGCTTTGGCGACCGTTCAGTATTGCGCGCCGTTTCTCTAGGCGCTAAAACCATAGGAAGGACAAATCCATTTAACGGTGAGCCACCACCACTTTTAGCAAACAGACATCAGTAAACGTAGATAAACAGAGAAGTATGTGTGGTAGATATGTAGCTATTAGCAAAGTAAAGGCAATAGAGAAGCGTTTTAGTGCGCTTATAGAGCGTCCAGAGCTCTTTACACCAAATACTAATATTGGTATAGGAACATTGGCACCTGTGATTACACAGGAGCATTCCGACCGTATAAAGCATTATCAGTTTGGATTCACCCCGTATTGGGCAAAGAAACCCTTTTACCTCTTTAACGCTCGTTCAGAAGGGGATCACAACAAAGAAAACAATCCTACCTATCGTGGCGCAAAGGGCATTACGGTAAAGCCAGCCTTCCGTCAGAGCATTCGCTCTAAACGCTGTCTAGTATTGGCAGATGGATTTATAGAAGGACCACAAAAGGAACGTTTGTCAAAGCCTTACGTCATTTACAAAAGAGACGGAGCTCCTTTCGCTTTCGCGGGATTGTACGATACCTGGGTCAATCCAGATACCGGCGAGATGGTCGATAGTTTTGCGATTATTACAACGGTGAGCAATAAAATCACAGCTGCTATCGATCACCACCGATCACCTGTAATTCTCAATGAAGAAGATGAATCCATTTGGCTAGATCCTACGACGCCGTTAGCAGAAGTAACCGACTTACTTTATCCATACCCTGCAGAGGAGCTCAATGCCTATCCTATATCAGCTGCAATAAAGAATCCCAGAAGCAATGGGCCGGAACTACTCAAGCCTGTAGGCCAACGTTTAGTTACGGAATACGACTATGAAATTCATACTCACCTTGGCCTACAAGGAATGGGCATGACTCAGGCACGTCAACGCAAGTTGGATTTAGGTTTCTAGACAAAATGCAGAAGAGATGTTAGTGAACTCGCACAGTTATTACAGCTTGCGTTACGGGGTACTTTCGCCCAAAGAGTGGCTGGCTTTCTTTGAAAGCCAGCCATGGAATGCGATGGCCATCACCGATATTAATAACACTTCGGCATGCATGACGGTCCTTTACCTTTTGCGCAATCACGCTAGAAAGCGTCCGGTCATTGGGGTAGATTTTAGAAATGGAATAGTGCCCTGCTATGTAGCACTAGCGAAAAATTGGGAAGGCTTCCGCCAAATCAATGATCACCTATCAGAACACCTTCATCGAAAGCAGCGCTTTTCATCGCGCGCTCCGGTCGCAGCACTTAAAGACGCTTGGATCATTTATCCTTTAGAAGCTCTTCCACCCGATGCACTGTTGGCACCTAACGAACTTATAGGAGTAGGGGCAGATCAGTTACGCTTCTTACATCTTTCGCCGCATGTTCACCGTCAGCACAAACTCATTGCAATGCCTACGGCAACTTTCAGGGGAAAACGGGACCACAATGCTCACCGCCTATTGCGTGCTATAGACGAAAATACCTTGCTGAGTAAACTTTCAAAGGATAAACAAGCGAAAGAAGAAGACCGCTACTTAGCTAACGATGAACTGCTGAGCGCTTATGTTGAAGTGCCGTATTTGCTACGTCAGGCGCAGCAGGTATTAGAAGATTGTAAGGTTCTATTGCCCGATGAAGCCTCACTGAACTTACAGACCTATACCGGTTCAAAACAGAAGGATTTACGACTGCTCAAAAAATTGGCTTACGACGGTATACCTTATCGTTATCCAACGGTAGACTTCAAAGTAAAGGAGCGTATTGAGAAGGAGTTGGAACTCATTGCAAAGAAGAATTTTGTATCCTACTTCTTGATCAACTGGGACATTGTCAATTATGCTCAAAAACGCGGCTATTTCTATGTTGGGCGTGGGAGTGGAGCAAATAGCATTGTTGCTTATTTGTTGAAAATCACAGATGTAGACCCCATTGAGTTGGACTTGTATTTTGAGCGCTTCATTAACCTGTACCGGACATCTCCTCCAGATTTTGATCTTGATTTTTCCTGGCGTGATCGAGACGACATTACCCAATACATCTTTAAACGCTTCCCGCACACGGCGTTGTTGGCAACGTACAATACGTTTCAATACCGTGCGGTGGTCCGCGAACTAGGGAAGGTGTTTGGTCTGCCTAAACATGAGATTGATAAATTGAGTAGGGGGAAGTTTAGCAGTAACGAATTGGACCAGTTGGGCCATCTAGTATTGCGCTATAGCACTTATATTCAAGGGTTTCCAAGCCATTTAAGCATTCACGCTGGAGGGATTTTGATTGCTGAAAAGAGTATCCATTACCACACTGGGACTTTTTTACCGCCTAAAGGCTTTGCAACAACGCAATTTGATATGGTTGTAGCAGAAGATATTGGACTTCATAAATTTGATATCCTTAGTCAACGCGGGCTCTCAAAGATTCAAGATGCGTTGCACATTGTCCGTAAGAATAAACCAGAGGACATACTCTTAGACATTCGAAACCTGCAAGCCTTTAAGCAGGATGAAAAAATCAAATCGATTTTGCGCAACGGCAGGGCCATGGGCTGTTTTTACGTAGAATCGCCCGCGATGCGTATGTTGCTTAAGAAACTAAAGGTGGATACGTACCTGGGCTTGGTTGCAGCGAGCTCCATTATCCGGCCGGGTGTTAGTAACAGTGGAATGATGCGTGAATACATACTGCGCTTCACTGACCCGGAACGTCGCCAAGACGCACATCCGGTATTGCTCGATATCATGCCAGATACGTTCGGGGTGATGGTGTATCAAGAAGATGTCATCAAAGTAGCCCATTATTTTGCGGGTTTGTCCTTAGGTGAAGCCGATGTATTGCGCCGCGGAATGTCTGGAAAATTTCGTTCAAGAGAGGAGTTTAAACGTGTTGAAAATCAATACTTTGAGAACTGTAAAGCGCGAGGGTATAGTTTAGAATTGGCACAAGATATTTGGCGTCAAATAGAAAGTTTTGCAGGCTACGCTTTTGCCAAGGGACATAGCGCTTCTTATGCCGTTGAGAGTTATCAAAGTCTCTATTTGAAGGCGCATTATCCTTTAGAGTACATGGTGGCTGTCATCAATAACTTCGGTGGTTTTTACAGTACAGAGTTTTATGTTCATGAGGCCAGAAAGCTTGGCGGAATAGTGGAAGCTCCGTGTGTACAGCAGGGCGATTACCCCACAGTCATTCATGGAACGACAATCTATCTAGGCTTTATTTTACTTAACGGCTTAGACGAGACCATAGGAGTGACGATCGGAAGAGAAAGACAGGAGGGAGGCCCCTTTAGTAGCCTCACAGACTTCATAGACCGTGTGCATATTGGTATTGAACAATTAACACTGCTCATTAGAATAGGTGCATTTAGGTTTACAGGTATTGCTAAACAAACGTTATTATGGGAAGCGCACCACATGTTAAAGGGACACAAACCTTCGGCTGTACCTGCCACAATGCCCAGTTTGTTTAAGGGAACGGTCAGTTCGCACGACTATAAGGTGCCACTGCTGGAGCAATCTGCCTTAGAACGGGCTTTTGATGAAATAGAATTATTAGGGTTTCCATTAGCAGATCCATTTTTACTCGCTGATGAGCCATTAGATCAAGGAACTACAGCTGCAGAACTACCTGATAAACTAGGACATTTCGTTATTGCTTATGGCTATCTGGTTACGGTAAAGGATACGAAGACGCAAAAAGGGGACCGTATGAATTTTGCCACATTCGTAGATCAGAATGGGGATTTCCTGGATAGCGTACATTTTCCAAACATTGCTGCTCAGTTTCCATTTCGCGGTAAAGGGCTGTACAAAGTCCAAGGTCGTGTTGTTGAAGAATTTGGCTTTTACAGTATCGAGGCTTCGGCCTTGTATAAGATTGCTATTATTCCAGATCCGCGGTACGAAGACCAAATGGCCCGTTCAAAAGATAATTACAGTAAAACTAAGGATACTATGAAACGTGGCTCCAAGCGCACAACAGGGTAGTTCATCAATTCTATTAAAATACTATTTAACATAATATATATTATAACCTAAAAAGGAAATAGGCAAAAGAAAACCCCAGCCGTTAAACTGAGGTTTCTAAAACATGTACTCTTAAGTTCTATTCTGCCGCCGCTTCTAAAACAGCTTTCATATCCATAGACTTCTGGTAGTCACCAACTTTTCTGTAAACCTCCATCAGTGCACGAACAATATCCATATCGTTAGGATTCATTTCGTATGACTTTTCGAAATACTGTAGGCTTTCTTCAAACACACCTTTTTGTTTGTCCTTCAACGCATTGTATTTACGCGTTTCATTCAAACCCAGGTTGTTCATCTGCTCAGTAATTTCATTCGCACGATCAATATATACAAGACCACACATGTACATGGCATCACTCAACGTAGAATCTAATTCAACTGCACGCTTATATTCAATTAACGCTGCATCTAAATCTTTTAACTCTGTCTGTAGGATGTTCCCTTTAACAAAGTGGTAAATTCCTTTGGTAGGATTCTTTACAATGGCTTCATCAAGGTTGGCTAATGCACCGTCGTAATCCTTGTTGTCAAGGAAAGATTGAAGCTGAATATCCAGTAAATCCTTATTCTCGGGATACATCGTTCTCGCTTCAATTAATACATCCTCATAATTCTTCGTATCCTCTAACTTCTTGTACGCATTGATTAAGCTGATATATACACTCGGACGAACATCTTCACCAATGACAGGATCTGTCGCTAGACCAATCTGTAGGTCCTTCTCCATTGCAGCTTTATTAGGGTATTGCTGTGGCTCACCGCTTGCTGCGTAGGTTGCCGTGTAGGTAATGCCTTTGTACCCTAAGTCTAAACAACTGCGAAAAGCGTCTACACTAGCCTCTACATTACCCGATTGACCTGCGATGATACCAGCATTAAACAACAAGCTTGTATCGAGGCTAGCATATTCACCTAAAAGTTCATTTTTCTTCAGCTCGAAAGCACTCATATATCCATTGTAAGCCCCTTCAAAGTTCCCTGCGTCGTAAGCAGCACTGGCTTCAACAAGATAATTGAAAGCAATGTTTGGGATGTTTTGAATAGCATCAAGGGTGTAAGGCTGCTTTTTCGCTGCGGATTCAAACTTGATTAAGTCCAAAATACTTTGAGCCGCAACATCATTAGCATCGGCAGCTAATGCTTTTGTTTCAGCATCAGGTGAAGCAGCAATCTTAGCGTAAATCAAGGATTTGTTGTAGTAAAACTTAGATAAGATTTTCTCCTTAATTTCTGCTTGGTTTTTACCTGCGATGATGTCAGTTGCTTCATCGATAAAGCCTTTTGCTTCTACTAATTCATTGCCTCTTAATGCGATAATGGCACTGGTTACTTTAGGTGCTTCCTGTGCAGTTAGTCCTAATGTAATCACCATCGATAAGGCGAAGAGTACTTTTTTCATTCTATACTATTTCAAATTTTTAAATAAGGTCACATATGTCAGTTCCCCTAAAAGAACAAACACCGCGCCATTGTTCTAAATCATTGTATTAATCTTCGCTTTCCGTTGGAGCCTCTGGTGCTGTTGCACCCTCTTCTCCTTCTGTTGCGACGATAACGTTGCCCTCTGCATCGAGCACCTCTTCTTCTTCCTCTGAAGCTGGAACCTTAGCGATGGACGCAATTTCATCACCGCTGCGCAGGTTGATTAATCGTACACCTTGTGTAGCTCGACCCATTACTCTTAAAGTATCCACACCCATTCTGATCATGGTTCCTTTTTTCGTAATGATCATCAAATCATCCTCATCCGTTACGGCTTTGAGCGATACCAACTCCCCTGTTTTCTCCGTAACTGTAATGGTTTTCACACCTTTACCTCCACGGTTGGTAATACGGTAATCTTCTAACGAAGAACGCTTACCGTAGCCGGCCTCACTCACGACCATCACATCAAAACCATCACCTTCTTTAACTACAATCATTCCTACTACTTCATCGTTGTCATGATCGACGGTGATAGCACGAACACCGGATGCACTCCGGCCCATAGTACGGACCTTGGCTTCTGGGAAACGAATGGCCTTACCGCTGCGTACAGCAAGCATAATGTCTTGCTCGCCATTTGTGAGTTTGGCTTCAAGCAAGGTATCCCCTTCGCGTATGGTAATTGCGTTAATACCATTGACTCGAGGACGGCTATACGCCTCCAAGGAAGTTTTCTTAATCACTCCTTTCTTGGTACACATCACGATATGGTGACTGTTGATGTACTCTTCGTCCTTAAGGTTTAGAACATTTATAAATGCTAAAACTTTATCATCTTGAGGTAAGTTGATCAAGTTTTGAATCGCTCTACCCTTGCTCTGACGGCTTCCTTCAGGAATTTCGTACACCCGCATCCAGAAACACCTTCCTTGTTCGGTAAAGAAGAGCATGTACTGGTGATTCGTTGCGACATACACGTGCTCGATAAAGTCCTTATCCCGTGTACTAGCACCTTTAGAACCTACTCCACCTCTGTTCTGTTTCTTGTATTCCGTCAGTGGCGTACGCTTGATGTAACCCGCGTGTGAAATCGTAATTACCACTTCAGAATCAGGAATCATATCCTCGATACTTACATCGCCGCCGGCGAATTCAATATCCGTTCTGCGGTCGTCTCCGTATTTTTCTTTAATCTCAAGAAGTTCGTCTTTGATGATTTCCATTCTCAAGACTTTATCGCCTAGAATACTTTTTAAGTATTCGATGGTCTTCATCAATTCCTCATACTCTGACTTGATTTTATCACGCTCAAGACCCGTCAGCTTTTGAAGACGCATCTCTAGGATGGCTTTCGCCTGGACATCTGAAAGTTTGAATTCAGTCATCAAGCCAGACTTAGCTTCATCTACCGTGGCAGATGCACGAATAAGTTTAATAACAGCATCGAGATTGTCGATCGCAATAAGTAAACCTTCAAGAACGTGTGCACGCTTCTCCGCTTGTCGAAGTTCATACTCTGTACGGCGGACCACAACATCATGACGGTGTTCCACAAAGTGCTTCACCATGTCTTTTAAGTTCAACATCTCTGGACGTCCATTGACCAATGCAATGTTGTTCACAGAGAATGAACTTTGAAGCTGTGTGTATTTATAGAGTTTGTTTAAAACGACATTAGGAACAGCGTCGCGTTTGAGAATGTACACTACACGCATACCCTTACGATCACTTTCATCGCGTATGTCTGAAATGCCTTCAATCTTTTTATCGTTGACCAATTCAGCGGTTTTCTTGATCATTTCCGCTTTGTTGACCTGGTAAGGAATTTCTGTAACGATGATACACTCACGACCACGCACTTCTTCAATAGTTGCCTTACCGCGAAGAACGATGCGCCCTCTACCCGTGTGAAATGCATCTCTTACGCCTTCATAACCGTAGATTGTACCTCCCGTAGGGAAATCTGGTGCGCTGATGTGTTGCATCAACTCATCTATCTCTATCGCATCATTATCGATGTAAGCATTGATGGCATTGATACTCTCTGTAAGGTTGTGCGGAGGCATGTTCGTTGCCATACCTACAGCAATACCTGAGGCACCATTGACCAGTAGGCCAGGAATTCTTGTAGGAAGCACAGTGGGTTCCTTTAAAGAATCGTCAAAGTTCAATTGCCAATCTACAGTGTCCTTGTCGATGTCTGCAAGCATCTCCTCCGCAATCTTACGCATACGGACTTCCGTGTAACGCATTGCAGCTGGGCTATCGCCATCAACAGAGCCAAAGTTTCCTTGACCATCAACGAGAGTGTACCGTAATGACCAGTCTTGCGCCATACGAACCATCGTGTCGTATACCGAGCTATCGCCGTGTGGATGGTACTTACCTAGTACATCCCCAACAATCCTTGCTGATTTTTTATATGCTTTCGAGCTGGTAACACCCATGTCGTGCATTCCGTATAAAACGCGGCGGTGAACGGGTTTTAATCCGTCACGTACGTCTGGAAGTGCACGAGAAACGATGACCGACATCGAATAATCGATGTAGGAGCTTTTCATTTGCTCCTCAATATTTACGGGAATAATGCGTTCTCCCTGCGCCATATTGTCAGTATTTAGTGCGGCCGAAGCCGGGTTTTTTCGTAATTTTCAAATATAGCTTTTTGATGGGCTGAAAGTCCCACCTGCTATGGGTTTACTTAGAGCATTTATCCACATTCGAATGTTAACAAACCATTGAATTGGACCACTGAAACTGCCGAAAAGAGCCATTAGATTTGAAAAGAACCCTTTGGCACGTATTGTGTTCTAAGAGTAGTACACCACAAAACAACAATTATGGAAGAGAACTTTAGCCCCAGAGTAAGAGATGTGATCACCTTTAGTAAGGAAGAAGCGCTCCGTCTTGGCCATGATTATATAGGTACTGAACATTTGTTATTGGGCATCCTCAGGGATGGTGACGGTACAGCTATTCAGATCCTAAAGGATTTGGGTCTCGATTTAAAACAAGTACGTAGCAAAATTGAACAGGTAGCGGCGCCATATGCCACCAATACTCAAGTAAGTGGAAAAAACTTGCCTTTGACGCGCCAAGCAGAGAAAGCATTAAAGACAACATTTCTTGAGGCGAAGCTGTTCCAAAGCCCGGTCATAAGAACCCCGCATTTGTTGTTGTGTATCCTTCGTAACGATAATGATCCTATCAGCGGTATCATGGGCCAATTAGGTGCAAGCTATGATGCGGTTAAAAGCGAATACCAGAGCAACTATATTGAAACGGACAGCAGAGGTGATTCAGACGATGCAGATCTTCCATCCCCTTCCATGAGCTATGAAGAAGACGATATGGACGATGCGGGACGTTCTGGTGGAGCGCGAAGAGCGCCGCAGCGCGACCGCGGGAAAGAGAAAAGTAAAACTCCTGTTCTCGATAATTTTGGTAAAGACTTAACTAAGTCTGCGGCGCAGGGAAAATTGGACCCTGTAGTGGGTCGTGAGAAGGAGATTGAGCGCGTATCTCAGATTCTAAGCAGACGTAAAAAGAACAACCCTTTATTGATAGGTGAACCTGGCGTAGGTAAAAGTGCCATTGCAGAAGGTTTGGCTTTGCGCATAGTCAATAAGCAGGTGAGTCGCGTCCTTTTCGATAAGCGCGTGGTTAGTTTAGATTTGGCCAGTTTGGTTGCGGGCACTAAATACCGCGGTCAGTTCGAGGAGCGCATGAAGGCGTTGATGAACGAATTGGAAAAGAACGACGATATCATTCTGTTCATAGATGAATTGCATACCATCGTCGGCGCTGGTGGCGCAACGGGAAGTTTGGATGCTTCAAATATGTTCAAGCCAGCCCTTGCACGGGGAGAAATACAATGTATAGGTGCCACTACGTTGGACGAATACCGTCAATTCATTGAGAAAGACGGCGCCTTGGAACGCCGTTTTCAGAAGATTACTGTAGACCCAACTTCACCTGAAGAGACGGTACAGATTTTGAATAATATTAAAGATAAATACGAAGAGCACCACAACGTGCTTTATACGCCGGCAGCTATTGAAGCTTGTGTGCGTTTGACGCAACGCTACATTAGCGATCGCCATTTGCCTGATAAAGCAATTGATGCGCTAGACGAAGCAGGCTCTCGTGTGCACATCACTAACATTGAAGTTCCTGAAAACATCACCCAACTCGAAGGGCAATTGGAAGCGATAAAAGCGCAAAAGATTGCCGTGGTGAAGAGCCAGCGCTATGAAGAAGCTGCTCGCTTGCGTGATGATGAAAAAAAGATGGAAGCGCAGCTTGAAAGTGCTCGTGAAGCCTGGGAGGCCAGTATAAAGTTGAACAAAAAGACGGTCGATGAACCTGAGGTGGCTGAAGTAGTTGCCATGATGACGGGAGTACCTGTTCAGCGCGTAGCTCAACAGGAGCTTGAGAAACTGTCTCAGATGGAAGATCAATTGCGTTCAAACGTCATTGGTCAAGATGAAGCCGTTAAAAAGATTGTTCGTGCGATTCAGCGCAACAGAGCGGGATTGAAAGACCCGAGCAAACCTATCGGCTCGTTTATTTTTCTAGGACCTACTGGAGTTGGTAAAACACAACTCGCGAAGGAATTGACGAAGTTACTTTTTGACAGTGAGGACAACATGATTCGCATCGATATGAGTGAATACATGGAGAAATTTGCCATTAGCAGGCTGGTTGGTGCGCCACCGGGATACGTCGGATACGAAGAAGGTGGCCAATTAACGGAACGGGTACGTCGCAAACCGTATTCAGTGATTCTTTTGGACGAGATTGAAAAAGCACATCCTGATGTGTTTAACCTCCTCCTGCAAGCATTGGATGACGGGCAAATCACAGATAGTCTTGGCCGCCGCGTTGATTTCAAGAATACCATCATCATAATGACGTCGAATCTAGGTAGTCGTCAGCTGAAAGATTTCGGTACAGGTGTTGGATTCGGTACATCGGCTCGCACCCAACGCAAATCGGATATTGAGAATAGTGTGATACAAGGAGCTTTGAAAAAGGCCTTTGCACCGGAGTTTTTGAATAGAATTGATGATGTCGTCCTGTTTAACTCGCTATCGCGCGAAGATATTCACAGCATAATTGATATTGAATTGCGCAGTCTGTTTGGTCGAATCCAAGATTTGGGCTACCATATCAATCTGAGTGATGAAGCGAAAGATTTTGTAGCTGACGAAGGTTTTGATGAAGCTTTTGGCGCAAGACCTTTGGCGCGTGCGTTACAGAAACTCATTGAAGACCCGCTTGCGGAGAAGATTATTTCAAAGGAAATTACAGAAGGTGATACTATTCATATTGGCCTAGACGATAAAACTCTAGTGTTTAAAGTAGACAAAGCACCTCAAGTTGAGGCTAAGGATGCAGTTGAAGAACTTCCTGAGGCAAGTGCCGACGAAGAATCTACCGTAAAGGAAGAGTCCAAAGATTTAAAAGAGTAGCCTTAGAGTAGAAATACATGATCGGGATGCTGTTCTAAAAGCTTCATACCGATAGAATTGATAGTGGGCGAAGGACTGACTGGTATAAAGTTAGCTCTCGCCCACTCTTCATTTGTGAGGTAATCGTCATGAGTGTAGATTCCAGTAATACTTCCGCGTTCGATAAAAAGTGCTCCTGTATTTTCGTAAGGAAGTGCCAAAATGAGGCGCTGATGATTACTCGTAACTAATTGGTCCAATGCTTCTCTCTGAGTCCAGTCATTTTTACGGGCCAATTGAAGGTAATCGGCCAACCATTGCTGTCCCGTAACGTAGGAACCGAATCTGCGCAATGCCCCGCTTCCAATAGCTTTTTGAACCACCCATTTCACCTCTCCTCTACCATTCTCATAACTATACAAACCAAACTTCAAGGACTGCTTCTTTTGTGCCTTATTTAAGGGCGGCCAGTGTTGCCTTATCAGGTGATCCTCGTAAATAAGGCTCAATGTTTCGTTTGGGAACAGCTCGTAGGTCAAACTGTGGCATTCCTTCATGAGGCGCTGGTACTTTGTTGAACCTTGGTCCGTACTGAAATGCTGGGTAATACGACTTTTGATATTATTGGCTTTACCTATATAGAGGGGCATCCCGAATGCGTCTAGGAATTGGTATACCCCTGCTTCTTTGGGTAAATCGTCATAATGATGCGCCGGCATAAGGTCAGGAAGTTGGATGCGCTTGAGCAAGCCCAATTTGGGGTCATTCAACTTTTGATCGTCATAATCTGCAGTGCAGCAATGAACAAGCACCTCTGCGGCACACAACGCATCGCTCAACGCGCGGTGTGGATTATCATTGGCAACCTCCAAAGCCTGCGTAAGATGCGACAAGGAATACCTGCCAAACTCTGGAAACATGGCTTTCGCATATTTTACCGTACATAATTTTGGCATGCGCCAATTGACCCCGGCTTCCTTAAATGCCCGTTCAATAAAGCTGTAATCGAAATTCACAGAATGTGCAACAAACACTTCTCCATCTAATTCCTTGAGCAATTCAGGCACTAAGGATTTGAACGTAGGTGCATCAGCGACCATATCATCTGTAATTCCAGTTAACATTTGTATGTTATAGGGAATGCTGCGGTCGGGCTTTACGAACGAGGACCACTTGCGCACAATCTTATTATGTTCCACATGGACAATACCTATTTCGGTAATGTCGTTTCCATTCGGCCTGCCCCCTGTGGTCTCTATATCTACTACTACGTAATGCACCCTGTAAATCTAGGTATACGCGTCTTATTCCTTGTAGTGCAGTTCGTATATTTATCCAATGGAGAGTATCGCTTTTATTTTACTGATCGTCGGCGTAATTGGATCGGTTCTTCCGCTATTACCCGGCCCTTTATTATCATCCGTAGGCTTGATTCTTTTTGCACAAACAAATGACCTTTCGCAGAATGCTGGATTTTGGCTGTACCTCTGGGCAATCACAGGATTGTTATTTTTTATTGGCGATTATCTTTTGCCTGGTATCATAACGAAACGAGGCGGTGGGTCAAAAGAAGCTACACGCGGCGCAACGATTGGCTTACTCTTGGGATTAATAACCGGACCGGGAATGTTTATAGGCGCTTTTGTTGGAGCGTTTATCGGTCAATACCGCTCGAACACTAATATCGTCAAGAGTCTACGTAGCGCTTTATTAGCCACTCTAGGTATAGTCCTTGGTATCATTGGTAAATTAATCTATACCGTGGCTGCCGTTGCGTTGGTATTGTTACTAGTTTCGACTTGATGATAATGGATATACAGCTCAGCCCTTCCTTCTCGATCACCTACCCTGATATGACGTTCCCCGATGGGATTACCCTGGTCACGGGCCCTTCTGGAGTGGGAAAAACAACATTACTTCGTGCGCTTCACGGTGAGTTGGGAACAAGTTTTTCTTCAATCGTAAAAGGACAAAAAACATCGTTAATGCCACAACAGCAGTACTGGATTGGCTACATGACGATGTACGAGCAGCTTTCGATGACGGCAGGCGAACAATGGCAAACCATAGCGGAAACCTTGGGACTTCAATCCCACTTTCACAAATTACCGGACCAATTAAGCATAGGCCAACAGCAACGTTTCTGGTTGTCTTGGGTACTGGCAGATAATGCGGATTGGATACTATTGGATGAACCTACGAGTGCCCTCGACGATGATTGGGCAACTGCAGCGATTAGTCTATTTGATCGGTTTCGCCGTGAGAATGTAAAGGCAAAAATGATTATCGTAACCCATGATGTTCGATTGCTTCAAGGAAACATCCACAACCACCGCATCGCTTTATGAGGATTGTGCTGAAAATATGGAGGGCACAATTGCGCAAACGATGGGTAGTTCTAGGCATCGCCCTACTCCTCTCGTTTATAACTTCAATACTACTCCATTTACCCAGCGCCACGCAACGTTACATCTATGAACGTTGGCAAGAAAGCGCTTCTTTGGTGGACGTCGTGATCGGGTACAAAGGTGCACCGACGCAGATTATTGCGAGTTCACTTTACCGAATGGAAAACCCCACTGGAAATTTACCTAGCGCTACGGCTGAGTACTGGAGAAAACACCCGCTTGTTCAAGAGGCTTGCGCCATATCCCTTGGCGATAATATAGAAGGGATTCCCGTCGTGGGGACCGATTCTAATTACTTCGAATGGTTCGGTATTACTTTCGACCAAGGCAAACAACCCTCGAATCCTGATGAAATCGCCGTTAGTACTGTGCTTGCGATACGAAACAACCTGAGTTTGGGGGCGACGCTTCACTCCTCTCACGGTAGTGACTCAAGGGGTGCTACACACGCACATCACGATCTTAAGGTTGTAGGAATATTCAATGCTGAGCGTTCATCAGATGAGCAAGCATATTTCGTGACTAATGCAGCATATGCCGGCATGCATAGTTCTGTTAAAGAAGAGTTTACATCATTATTAATGAAGTTAAAGTCTAAGTCTGGTTTGTTGATGTTGCCGGGAGTGATTTCAAAACGAACCAATGAACAAGGTGCCTTCCCCGTTTTCATCTTTGGCCAATTGCAAAAGCAGTGGCAGCCAACTTTAGATCGTGCCGCCATCTACGGAAGAATGGTGTCGATTTTTGTGGCATTACTTTTTATCGGGTTTCTCTTTTTTATTGGCATGACGGAACGATCCACAGTGTTGTTGCTTCGTATCAAAGGCATCGCAAAGTCGGTAGTTTTTACAGCTACTTATGGGCTATATATCTTCTCAGGGTTACTAGGACTGATCGCTGGTTTAACTTTGTTTGACATTATGGGACTTTCTTTGAGTCTTATGAATGCAGGCCTAGGCTTACTTCCGTTAGTAGTATCCACCATTTTATTGTACATCAATCTGAATAAGCAATGAAAAGAATCATACTCGCTACTGTCTTTAGTTTGATCGCCAGTCCTGCATTTTCCCAAAAGGTCGTCCCATGGGAGCTGTTGGCTGTGCCTTACTCCACAACCCCGGATGGACTGTATTCTCCACAATTTCCTTCCTATTTGGATGCTTATGAGTTGCAAGAGGTTGTACTCCAAGGGTATCTCGTTCCTGTAGATGTCGAAGGGAGTCAATATGCGTTAAGTCGTTATGCATTTTCCAGTTGTTTTTTTTGCGGAAATGCCGAACCAAATACCGTAGTCGAATTACTCTTCAAGGAACGCCCTGATGCGCTAATTACGGATCAGTTCGTAGTTGTGAAAGGACTACTAGTCTTCAATAAAAAGGACCCCTATCGACTCTTCTTTATTTTGAAAAATGTAGAATTCGCAGGATGAAACAGCGAGCACTTCTTTTTTTTACTTTCCTAAGTACTCTAGGCTTCGCACAGGAGCGATTGACGTGGAATACGTTTGAACGCCTGGTTTTTGAAGAAGTCTATGAACCCACCACAGCGAGCTGGGTTCAGGTACCCGTATGGTCAGATGAATTACGAAAATGGGACGGGAAACGGGTCAAAATCACGGGCTATGTTATCGCGTTAGATGCGGTAAGTGAGACTTATGCTCTAAGCGCCTTTCCCTTCTCAAGCTGTTTTTTTTGTGGGGCGGCGGGCCCGGAAAGTGTTTTAGAATTGGACCTGAAGTCTAGCAAAGTGTATCTGACAGACGATGTGATCACCTTTACTGGCCTGTTGCAGCTGAATGAAGATCCACTAAAGTTCCCGCTCACATTAAAAGAAGCAAGTGAATGAAGTATTTAAAAAGAATAGCAATAAGTGCTCTTGCCCTACTCCTTCTTGTCACGTCCTTCTATTTCACGGGCCCCACAACGAAGGCACCAACCTATGACCTGTCCTTTCCTTCCATACAAACGCCACTTGCGACTATTAATGACAGCTTAGCGAAGTTTGACGCTCAAGCTGGAGCAGAACCTTGTGCATTAAGCACCGTCGATTGGTTCGATAGCATTGTTCCTACCGAATATGTACTGCTCTATCTTCATGGTTTTAGTGCTTCTCAACACGAGGGTGATTCTGTTCGATATTGGGTAGCGGATCATTTAAAGGCCAATGCCTTTTACCCTAGGATTGCAGGTCATGGTTTAATAGAGCCTGATTCATTAAGATATGCGACCTACACAGCAACAGAGGCTTGGGAAAAAGCGAAAAAGGACTTTGCTTTGGCCACTACTTTAGGTCATAAAGTCATTATCATGTCTTGTAGTACAGGTACTCCCCTTGCCATCAAGTTGGCAGCAACATTTCCGGATAAGGTACATGCTCTAGTCAATTATAGTCCCAATATTCGATTGCATGATCCCTTAGCGAGTTTGACGAACGGCCCATGGGGTTTGGATTTGCTCAAATGGATATCGGGCCAGGAATATAGGGACCTGTCTCCTCGGGAAGACGGCGTCACTGAGGATTGTAAACACCGCTCCTACAGTTGGGAGAGTGTGATAGAAATGCAATGGCTACTGGAGACCACGATGACAGTCGAAACTTTTAAAGCCGTTAGAGCCCCGTCACTCACTATGATGTGGAATGAATCAGTAGAGGTACGCGACAAGGTAGTGAGCGTTGAAAAAGCACAATGGATGCATGCTAATTTAAGCTCACCTTTAAAACAATGGGCCAATTGCGCTTGCAAAGACCATGTGATTCATAACCACCAGACCAGCTCCGAAGCAGTGAACGTTTATGAAACTACTTTGGTGTTTTTAAATAATTGTTCTACCCATGCTCTTTGATTCACCACAGTGGTTGTGGGGAACAGCCTTAGCTCTTTTGGTACCCATTATTCATTTATTGGGACAACGATCAATAAAACCCATCCCCATTCCATCTTTAATGTGGTTGGACAAATTCAAAACACAAGATCGGCGACGCAATAAGTTGAAAGAATGGCTGCTCGTTCTACTTAGAATGTTGGTGATAGCACTCTTCTTCTTTTCATTAGCAAGTCCGAGAATACCTCGAGATTCAACCACTATTTTGATTGATAATTCACCTGCACTTTGGTCTCGAAAGGCGTATTGGTTGCCGGAAGCATTAAAACAATTACCTAAGGGTACGTATACCGTAAACGTTCGTGGCGGGATTGGGATAGGAACCCTTCGAGCAGACGAAGTAGTTGAAGCCCTAAAGGATTGGCCTGCGTCAGAAGCCCCTCTTCAAGACTATGAAAACAGCTATATTCTGTCGGCCGGTTATTCTGTTTTACCAGAAGGAGCGTCAACGTACGTCCTACCTAAACGAAGCTCAGTTTTCAATGCTTTGGTAAAAGAAGTTCGAGCTAATGCAAAGGAGCAATGGTTTACAATAACAAACGGCACACATAGCGGTGAATGGGAAGTCCGTGACTCAAATACTTTAATTCTTCAAGAAGCCGATAGTATTGTTCGTGTTCCATGGTGGTCTATCGAGGCGGAAGAGTTGGTTCTATCCTATTCAGGCGACTCCATAATTGAAGATAATAACCACCTTCTTTACCGACCAAATTCCCTGCCAATCATTGAATTAATAACCCCTGGCGCTCCTGGCCTCGCTTCACTTCCGATACAGAACAAGGTGGTGTATAGGAATACAGGCGACCTTCAAAAATTGCCAACCTCCGCGATTCTTGTATTGAATGGATTTTCCTTCGTCCCTGAAGAGTTGAAAAATGAAGGGTATGTACTCCTGCGTTTTTCAAATGAACAAACAGCCGTGCTTGATCAAGAGGTTATCCCCGTGCTCGATGATCCCTTTTATACCGATTTCTTCATTGGGGCATCGGAGCGAAACCGTTGGCCATCTCCAAAAAAATGGTCTGGAGAAGCATTTACCGGCCTTACGCCATTTCTAAAAACGAAACGCGATGTCGTGCTGTCGGGATGGCGAAAACTCCCTGATGGCGCCGTACTCTACGAGCAATCCTTTCCCATAGCAGATGCGGGACATCCTTATTATAAGGCCCTGCTCCAGTGGGCTTCAGAACAGCAGCAGGAAGGAATGCGCTCTTCTCTCGTGAATTATGGAGAAGATGGATATGATTCAAATATTACCCAATTAGATCAGACGAAGGTCCAGTATTATAGCTGGGTGAAATCGGTCAAAGAAGTACAGAAATCGGTCCAATTTTGGACAGAAAGTAAAATAGCTTTGGCACTTGCATTGTTTTGCGCCCTAATTGCACTTATTTTTGCTAAAATTTAATCGAGATGCAACTCCTATTTAAAAATGCCTACGTAGTTGACGTTCATAGTCCTTACCATTTACAAACCGTAGACATTTTAGTTGAAGGATCTCAAATTACTTCTATAGGCGATCTCCCTGAGATGGATTGCCCATCCGTAGATTTAGAGGGTGCAACATTAACCACTGGTTTTGCAGAATTGCACAGTGATCTTGGAGAGCCTGGAAATGAGGAATGTGAAACGTTGGAGACAGGTGCTGCAGCGGCGGCTTCCGGTGGCTTTACTGCAGTAGGTGTGGTTAGTAATGGAACTCCGGGAATTGATAATAAAACAGGTATAGAATTCATATTAAGTAAAGGCGAAAGCACGGCGATCAATCTTGTACCTGTAGGATCGGCTAGTAAATCTAGTGCTGGTGAGGAGATGAGTGACATGTTCGATATGTACCAGCATGGCACAATCTTGTTTGGAGATTACAAGCAAGGCATGCGAAATGCGAATCTTTTAAAATTGGCTCTTTTATACAGTAAACCTTTTGGTCGCATCATGGTGCACCCAGAAGATGCGAATTTGGCGGCCAACGGTAAGGTTCATGAAGGTGTAACCTCTACGTATGTAGGCTTAAAAGGAATCCCAGATATTGCAGAATCTGTTCAAATAGCGCGCGATCTAAAGTTGTTGGAATATACTGAAGGCAGCATGCACATTGCCAGTGTGAGCACTTCCGAAGGAATTAAGGCTGTTCGTGATGCGAAATCAAAAGGACTCAACCTCACCTGTAGCGTTAATATCCACCACTTACTTTTCGACGAAACAGCAGTTGCAACGTACGATACGAACTTTAAAGTAGCTCCGCCCTTACGCACTACTGAAGACCAGAACGCGCTTTGGGATGCCTTGCAAGACGGTACAGTCGATTGTTTAACTGTGGACCACCTTCCTAGCGATATTGAGTTAAAGGCATGCGAATTCGATAATGCATCTTTCGGAATGGCGGGATTTGAAGGCGCCTTGGTACATCTATTGGATGCGAAGAAATTGGATTGGGAACTCTTACAGAAACTATGTTCTTCCAATCCTAGAGATTTGCTTGGTCTGCCTGAATTAAAGATTGTCGAAGGAGGCATAGCAGAATTCACTATACTGGATGAAAACGGTTCGGATTTAACCGGATTTGCGTCTAAAGCCTATAATAACCCGTTCAAGGGAACTACGACTAAGCACCGAGTGGTTGGGGTTTATGTCAATGGAAAATACCTAGGTAACTAAATCGTAACTGGAATACGCAGCCCATCGAAACTAAGCTGCATCCCTTCTGGTAACTCTTTCTCCACATCTTCATGCTTCCCCATGTAGTGGCTCATGTGTATAAAGTAAGTGTGTCTCGCTCCTATTTTAGTTGCCCATTCTATCGCCTGTGTCAGATTAAAGTGGCTATAATGTTCCTTTCTGTGAAGCGCATCTAAGATCAAATAGTTTAAGCCACTCAACTGCTCCTTCGCTTCATCGGGAATGTCGTTAACATCCGTTAAATAGGCAGTGTCGCCAATTCTATAGCCTAAAATGGGAAGGTTACCGTGGTTTATACCAAGCGGAAGTACTTCTACCCCATTTATGGTAAAAGCCAATTCTGCTTCAATTGATGTAGTTGTAAAACTAGGGGCTCCAGGATACGGCTGTGCTTTGAAAGCGTAGTCGAATGCCTTTTTAATTCTATCTAAAACACGCTGCTGACCGTAAAGAGCCATTTCTTTGCGAACACGAAAAATGATTGGTCGAACATCGTCTAAACCCGCGACATGATCTTGATGTTCATGAGTGAACAATACGGCATCCACATGGGTCAATCCTTCACGTAACATCTGGGTACGAAAATCAGGGCCGGTATCTATTTGAAGCGAAAGGCCTGCGAACTGAATATGTACCGAGCTTCTTGTCCTGTTATCCCTGATATCCTTGCTCATGCAAACTTCGCAATCACAGCCAATCACTGGAACTCCTTGAGAAGTTCCAGAACCTAAAAATATCAATTCCCCTCTTTGGCTCATTCTTTGTTTGTATTTAGCGCTTTTACATTCTTAAGGATGAAGACTAAATGTTACTTTTGTTTCAGTGATTAACCTATCAGCTAACCGCATGAATGACCGCGTCATCTTAACCACCGCCCAAAAGGCACTTAAAATTAACCTAAACTCAGAGATTTATGGCACCTTCGCCGAAATAGGCGCAGGACAAGAGACCGTACGAGAGTTTTTTAGGGCCGGTGCAGCTTCTGGTACCATCGCAAAGGCAATGAGCGCCTACGATAAAGCATTTTCTGATGACATTTACGGTATAGAAGAAGATAACAGATACGTGACTGAAAGTAGGTTACGTAAGATGCTTAAGCACGAATACAATCTCATAGAAAAACGTTTAGACCGCAACCTTCATCCAGATAAAATGTATTTCGCATATGCAAATACAGTTGCAACCATAAATTTTACAAAGACCTTCAAAGGTCACGGATGGATGGGAATTCGTTTCCAAACGGATCCTTCAAAGGAAACGAACGAAATTATAATTCACTTCAGACTTGGAGAGAATGAGGCGAAGCATCAACAAGAGACCGTCGGTAGGCTTGGAACGAATCTCATTTTTGGTGCGTATAATTATTTTGAAGATCCCAAGTTCTTTTTATCTACGCTTTACGATAATATTGACAAAGATGCTATCGAGATTGACTTAATCAATTTTTCAGGCCCAGACTTCGAAGTGGTAGATAATCGTTTAATGTCTTTACAGTTGATCAAAAACGGCTACACTGAAGCTGTAATATTCGGGCCAGAAGGAAACAATCTATTGCCAGCAGAATTACTTTATAAAAAGAATATTCTTGCCATGCGAGGTTCATTCCGTCCTGTTACACGAGTAAACATGGACATGATCAAACGTGGCTACGATTTGTTTTCCAATGACAAAAAGGTCAATCCTGACCGTACAGTAGTATTATGGGAAATCACCTTGAACAACCTTTTGGCGGACGGCGAATTAGACGAACAAGATTTCTTAGATCGAGCAGAAATACTTTGCAGTTTGGGACAGACCGTACTGATATCAAACTACCAGGAGTACTATAAACTCGTGGATTACTTTGGTCGCTTCTCAAAGAAACGTCAAGGATTGGTAATGGGAGTAAATAATCTTAGTGAGTTGTTTGATGAGAAATACTACCGCGATTTGCAAGGAGGTATACTTGAGGCGTTCGGTAGAATTTTCTCCAAGGATTTGAAGATACTGGTCTACCCGTTCCAAGAAAATGAAACCGTAAAAGTCCTAAGAAAGGAAGATGCAGAAGTTCATCCAAGGTTTAGACCCATTATAGATTACTTAAACTTTCACAACCGCATTATTGATATCGAGCACATTGACGAAGAGATAAAAAATATTTTCTCTCGCGACGTTCTGCGTAAAATCCGTTCTGGTGAAGAGGGTTGGGAAAGCTGTTTGCCGCAATACGTGGATCGCGTCATTAAGGAAAAGGAGCTTTTCGGCTACACAGCAGACTAATCTAAACGTTTGATAAGGCCTCCTTGTAAGTGGCAAGACAACGTTCACGTGCCCACTTATGCTCCACTATTGGCTTAGGGTACAGCTTGGTTTGCAATTCAGGTACCCATCTATTGACATAAGTGAGGTCTTTATCAAATTTTTCCAACTGCGAAGTAGGATTGAATACTCGGAAATAAGGTGCGGCATCTAGTCCACTACCACTCGCCCACTGCCATCCACCGATATTGCTTGCTAAATCAAAGTCCAGTAGTTTAGAGGCGAAATAGGCCTCTCCCCACCTCCAATCAATCAACAAATGTTTAGTCAGGAAGCTGGCCACAATCATGCGAACACGGTTGTGCATAAATCCAGTCGCGTTAAGCTCACGCATTCCCGCATCAACGATAGGATAGCCGGTTTTTCCTTTACACCAAGCTGCAAAGTGCTCCTCGTTATTTGACCAAGGAATTAAATCATATTTTGGTTTAATAGCTTTTGAACGGCTATCAGGGAAATAGTATAGCGCCATTTGAAAAAAGTCACGCCAAATCAACTCATTTAAAAAAGTTTCATTCGTTCTTTCACCCAATCGCGCAAGTTCCCGAATACTTATGGTGCCGAACCTAAGGTGAATGCCTAAACGAGTCGTACCCTTTTTCAATGCTGGAAAGTTTCGTGTGCTATCGTAGTTATTAATAATCTCTTTAGAAATAGCCGCGGATGGGATGGCAATGTTAGTTGGCTCAAACCCCATTTCTTGGAGTGAAATCAGTTCAGTGAATTCTTGAGACTTAAAAAAAGAATGAAAATAATCTATTGTTGGATGTGCCTTAAAATGATTTGCAGTGCATAGCTTCTTCCATGCTTTTGCATAAGGACTGTAAACGAGGTAAGGCGTTCCGTCGGCTTTGACAACCTCGTTCTTTTCAAAGAGAACGTGGTCTTTGGCACCAATACATGGTACGTTCAGCGACTCGAAATAGTCGTATACCATTTTGTCCCGCTTCCTTGCATAAGGTTCGTAGTCGCGGTTGAAGTATAGACCGGTTACTTCGAAGCGGCTCATGAGCTCCTTCATGCACTGTAATGGTTCATCGTAGAACACCAATAAATCGGAACCTAAGTCTTGTAACTGATTTTTTAACGCTTGTAAACGTTCGTGCAAGAAGGATACACGAGCATCTTTAGTATCCTCAAGTTTCGACAGGATTGTTGGGTCAAAAATGAAAATGGGCACAACGGGCGCCTCACTTTTCAGTGCCTTCAAAAGACCGGCGTTATCCTCTAATCTTAGATCGCGTCTGAACCAAAAAAGAGTAACCTTTTGAGCCATTTATTGAACTGCGTTTAGGAAATACTGACGCTGTAATTCATCTTCAAACGCACCATGGAATGCCATAGTAATGGTTGAACTTCCGGCATCTTCTATTCCACGAGTCTTCACGCACATGTGATCTGCTTCTAAATAAACGGCCACGCTGGGGGTTCCTAAACCCTCCATTAATGCTTCTGCTATTTGACGCGTCAAACGTTCTTGAACTTGAGGCCGTTTAGCATAATGACGAACGATTCTATTCAGCTTGGACAAACCAACTACTTGACCGTTGGGAACGTAAGCGATGTGACAGGTACCTATAATAGGCACAAAGTGATGTTCACAATGTGAATGTACAGTGATGTTCTTTTCGATAAGCATGTCCCTATACTGGTACTTGTTATCGAAGAGCTTCATCTCCGGCTTATTTTTAGGATTAAGCCCTGCAAACGCCTCTGATACGTACATTTTAGCTACTCTAAGTGGCGTACCTCGCAGACTATCATCATTTAGGTCTAAACCTAAAATTGTCATGATATCTTCAAACTTCGAGGCTATTTGTGTAATCTTCTCTTCATCACTCAAGTCAAAAGCATCAGATCTTAGTGGCGTATCAATAGCGCTACCCATATGATTGTCGAATAATTCGGCAAGCTCTTCAGTGGAATATTTTTGGTCGTGCTTTGTCATAATAATTTTATTCTCCGCAGTACTCAACAAAGTTCCTGGGGGTTTCATATAAGGTAACCTTCAAATCAAAGGATGTGTTCAATTTTACGCGCAATCTGTTCCATATCACATACGCAATATGCTCTGCAGTAGGGTTGAGTGTCTTAAATTCTGCCACCTGTACATTTAGATTTTTGTGGTCCATATACTCTTCAACCTCAGATTTGATAAGGTCCGCAAGTACCTTCATATCAATTAGATAGCCAGTTTTCGGATCTACATCACCTGTGACGCCAACTATTAATTCGTAGTTGTGGCCGTGGTAATAAGGATTGTTACACTTTCCAAAAATTGCCTCATTATCTTGATCTGTGAGGCTAGGTTCATGGAGTCTGTGCGCCGCATTAAAATGCGCTTTTCTATAAACCGTGATCTTCATTATTCCAATAGTTTAAGAATCGATCATAAATGATTTTGAACCATTCAGTATACCGATCAGGGTTGTTTTTCATATCTGTGGCCACCCACTCTACTGATTGCCAATCGAACGAATCAACTTCATCAGGATTTACATTAGGATCGTCATTCCAACGAGCGATAAGTACGTGATCTAATTCATGTTCTGTTAGATCGTTGTCAAGCTCGGCTTTGTAGATAAAACTAAAAATGCGCTTCACATCACAGGTAAAACCCATCTCTTCCATGAGCCTTCTTTTTGCCGCTTCCTCAACATTTTCACCATCACGAGGATGAGAACAACAGGTGTTGGTCCATAAACCGCCACTGTGGTATTTGTGTAACGCTCTGCGCTGTAGTAAAATTTCATTCTTGTCGTTCATGGCGAAAACAGAGAATGCACGATGCAATTTCGCCAATCGGTGCGCTTCCATTTTCTCCATCAGTCCGATGGCATTGTCATGCTCATCAACCAGGATAACTTGTTCAGCCATATTTTAGATCCAATTAATGGTATGTCTTACGAAACTACTTAAGAATAGACCGTATTTCCTTTTGTTTGATATTCTAACACGTTGACTTAGAATGATATCGCAATGTGTTTTTTTAATTTTCTTAAATAAGCTGTAGTAGTATACATAGGCAATGTAGACTCCAAAGCGTGCGCCTTTCGGTAATTGCTTTATTCCTTCGTAACCTGCTCTAAAATCGATATCAATATCAGCTTCGATCTCTGTTTTTACAGTCTCGTCGAAAGTATTTAAGTCTACCCCGGGGAAATAAGTTCGACCTAATTTCTTGTAATCGGCGTGTAAGTCCCGTAAGAAATTAATCTTTTGAAAGGCACTTCCTAGTTGCATAGCGGGCTTTTTCAATGTTTGATAGCGTTCCTCGCTCCCATCGACAAAAACCTTTAAACACATGAGTCCTACGACTTCAGCTGAACCTAAAATATATGCTTTGTACCCTTCTTCATCGTAATCATTCTTGTAAAGATCCATTTCCATGGACTTAAGAAAAGTCTCAATCAAATCACGGTCTATTTCAAAGGTATTTACAACCTGCTGGAAGCTATTAAGGACAGGATTTAGACTAATTTTTTCGTCTAAGGCTAAATACGTGTCTTTCCAAAACCGTTCAAGCAGTTCTTTCTGGGGATATCCTTCAAAGGAATCAACAATTTCATCTGCAAAGCGAACGAAACCATAGATCGCATAGATGGGATCGTGGTACTTTTTGTCAAGGCCCAAAATTCCAAGTGAAAAAGAAGTAGAATATGCTTTAGTGATCATTCTACTTGCTCGGATACTTACGCTGTCGAATAATGCTTTCATACTGCTTTCTTTAAAGAATAATCCTTTACAATCTCACCACAGACCACTTCTCCACTAATGAGTGAAGGTGGTACACCGGGCCCCGGCGTGGTTAATTGGCCTGCGAAATAAAGATTCGCTACTTTTTTACTTTTGAGTCTTGGTTTAAAGATAGCAGTTTGGTCTAATGTATTGGCTAAGCCGTAAGCGTTGCCCTTGAAACTGTTGTATTCGCTTTTAAAATCACTGTAGGCAAAACTGCGCTTAACTATCACTCGGTCTCGAATAGATTCTCCAGTGTAGGACTCAAGCCGGTCCATCATGAGGTGGTAGTATTTTTCTCTAACTTCTTCACTGTCTCCTGATAAACCGGGCGCAGTAGGCATTAACAGGAACATATTTTCACATCCTTCAGGAGCGATTGACTCATCAGTTTTAGTCGGTGCGCTGGCGTAAAACAAGGGTTTCGTTGGCCATGTAGGGTCCGTGTAAATCTCATGAGCATGCTGATCTAATTCGTAGTCAAAGAATAAGTTATGATGTAGAACATTATTTACTTTACCTTTTACACCAAGATAGAATAGCAGCGAAGACGGGGCCATCTTGCGTTTTTCCCAATATTCAGGACTGTATTCTCTGTATTCAGGACTACTTATTTTTTGATCGATATGGTGGTAATCAGCTCCTCCTACTACTATATCTGCGGTAAAGCTTCCGCCTTTCGTGAGTACACTGATAATCCTACCATTAGAATATTTAAATCCGGTTACTTCAGTACTCGTTCTAAACTTCACACCTTGCTCCTTCGCAACGCTGACCATACCTTCAATGATCTTGTTCATGCCCCCCATAGGGTACCAAGTCCCAAGCGACATGTCTGCGTAATTCATGAGACTATAAAGTGCTGGTGTGTTTTGAGGTAAGGCACCTAAGAAGAGAACGGGAAATTCCAGTATTGCCTTTAGTTTAGGATGTGAACTAACCTCGGCGACATGCTTTCGAATATCTTTAAGCATATCCAGTTGAAATAAGCCCTTGAAAATTCTAAAGTCCATGAATTCTGTAAGGGAACGACCTGGTTTGAAAACAAGGTCTTGAATACCCACATTATACTTGTATTCGGCTTGTTTCAAAAATTTACGTAACCGCAGACCTGAACCAGGGTCGAGTCTATCAAACATCGCTTCGAGTTCCAACATGTTTGGACTTTGATCTTCATGTTCATTGGGACCGAAAACTACTCTGTAAGATGGATTTAAACGGACCAGATTGTAAAGATCTGATACCTCTTTATTGAATGAAGCGAAGTACCGTTCGAAAACATCTGGCATCCAATACCAGCTTGGTCCCATATCGAAAGAAAAGCCGTCCTTTTCCCAGGTACGTGCTCTACCCCCAAGTTGATCATTTTTTTCAAGAACCGTTACATCGTATCCCTCTTTGGCGAGAAAGGACGCGGCACTGAGTCCGGCGAAGCCAGACCCTATGACTATTACTGATTTCATTAGAACGTTTTTGGCGGTTATAGGCTAGTGACGCTGGTCGGCGAGCTTTTCCATCATCTTTTTGCGTGCTAGAAAGATACGGGATTTAACTGTTCCTAATGGAATATTAAAATGTTCTGCAATCTCCTCGTATTTATATCCTTCATAATGCATGAAGAACGCCTCAGTGTAATGCTTCTCGATGGAACCGATTTGCTCCATGATGTACTGGTTATCGACGTTAGCGTCTGTTAGCGTAGTCTTTCCGGCCTCTTTTGAATTTAAAAAGTACTGACCTTCGGTTTCATCCACAAACGTATTTTGTTGCTTTTTGCGGCGGTAGTTGTTAATGAAAGTATTCTTCATTATGGTGTACAACCAACCTTTAAGGTTCGTCCCTGTGGCAAATTTGTCTTTATTCTTCAGTGCTTTATAATAAGTGTCCTGAAGAAGATCATCAGCATCATCGCGACGCTTGGTAAGCTTCATAGCTAGCTGACTTAAAAAATCGTGCTCTCTATCGATAAGTTGTCCAAATTCAGCAGTTGACATGATACAGTTGTTTAACGTTTGTTTGGTAAAGTTAAACAATGTGTTCCAACAATTTGTATAATCTTTTTAGAAATTTATTAAACAAAGTGGATTTTTCAGGACAATCCTTCGCTTAATTCCTTTAAAGTGCCGTAAATGTTGATGTTGCGGAATTCTCGTTCTGGCTCGAAATCTGTAAATACATACCCAGTAAGGTGCACTTGGATGCCTTTATGAACAATAAGCTCCTCTAATTCGTCCAAATAATTTCCTAATTCAGGCAGTTCTGGATGGGTGGTGAAACAACTGATAAGATGATCTATTGGTTGATTATCGAGCAGATCTGTGAGGTATTCTTTTGGTAAACTTTGACCGAGGTAAAATACTTGTTCCCCTCGTTCTTTTAAAAGATACGCCAGATACAATACACCTATCTCATGAAGTTCATTTGCAGGAAGGAAGATGGCATACTTTCCACTCTTCTCATTCGCTATGGCCGGAAGCGCATCAATGGCAGCATAAATTTTCTGCCGGATCAAGGACGATACGAAGTGTTCTTGAGATATACCGACGCTACCAGAAAGCCACAATTTGCCTAATTCTTGGATGTAATCGCCAATGACTTCTCTATATGTGTTATGGACACCGTATCGTTCTATACAATGATCCATAACTGCCTCGAAACGTTTTATGTCAAACCCTAAGGTTGCGAGCTTTAGCTCATTCAATTCATATGTGAAATTGCCTTCATAAGGACTCGCATCAAGCGCAAGAAGGGCTAACTCATCAGGAGAATGCTTTGATATTTTTCCAATCTTCCATCCGGCTCCAAGCAGTACAGACGTATTGAGTATGACACGCAAATCATGATCACCGTAGTAACGAATATTTGTTACCGTGCGCATGGGCACAATAAGCTTGTATCTCTGCTCCCACGCACGTATGGTATGGGCCTTTATACCGCTTAATTGCTCAAGATCTTTAATTGAATATTTACTCTCCACTAACTGCTAACCTAGAAAAGAACATATTGTTTAAGAAATCCGTGCGAGTATAATAAATAAGCGCTAAATCCTCGAAGAAACCTTTGGTATATTTGCATTTCAAAATTTTATACATGGCCTTCGAGAAAGAAATTAGAAAGCGCAGAACCTTTGGTATCATCTCTCACCCGGATGCTGGAAAGACTACTCTCACAGAAAAGTTACTGCTTTTCGGAGGTGCAATCCAAGAAGCTGGTGCGGTGAAGAGTAATAAGGTGAAGAAGGCGGCCACTTCTGATTTCATGGAGATTGAAAAACAACGTGGTATATCCGTTGCCACTTCTGTTATGGGCTTTTATTACAAGGATAAAAAGATCAATATCCTCGATACACCGGGTCACCAAGATTTCGCAGAAGATACCTACCGAACTTTAACAGCTTGTGATAGCGTTATAGTGGTTATTGATGTAGCCAAAGGTGTAGAGGCACAGACTGAGAAATTGGTCCAAGTCTGTCGCATGCGGGATACACCCATTATCGTATTCATCAATAAACTCGATCGTGAAGGAAAAGATGGTTTTGACCTGATTGACGAAGTAGAGCAAAAATTAGGGTTGACTTTATGCCCCCTTTCTTGGCCCGTTGGAATGGGCCAACGATTTCAAGGCGTCTACAACATGTGGGAGAAAAACCTTCATTTATACTCCAGTGATAACAAGCAGAAAATATCAGAAGGCACATCTATAGAGGACCTAAATGATGCTATGTTGGAACAACGTGTGGGTCAAGAAGCTGCCGAAGAGCTCAGAAATGATGTAGAGTTATTGGACGCAGTGTATCCTAAATTCGATCGTTCAGCCTATTTGAAAGGCGCTCAATGTCCGGTTTTCTTTGGTTCTGCCTTGAACAACTTTGGTGTACGAGAGCTGTTGGACTGTTTTCAAGAAATTGCTCCTGAGCCTCAGGCAAAGGAGGCTGAAGAACGTTTGGTTCAACCCAATGAAGAACAATTTTCTGGTTTTGTATTCAAAATTCATGCGAATATCGACCCGAACCACAGAAATAGAATTGCCTTTTTGAAGGTCGTTAGTGGTAAATTCGAACGCAACAAGACTTACATCCATTCAAGGACGGGCAAGACGTTTAGAGTAAGTGCCCCAACGGCATTTATGGCCTCTAAGAAAAGTACCATTGAGGAAGCCTATCCTGGCGATATTATTGGTATACCGGATAACGGTTCCTTTAGAATTGGTGATACCGTTTCTGAAAAGGAGTCCTTACACTACATGGGAATTCCGTCTTTCTCACCTGAGCACTTTAGATTCATTAATAATGCGGATCCGCTTAAAGCGAAGCAGCTCAACAAAGGTGTGGACCAATTAATGGATGAAGGCGTTGCACAGCTCTTCACGTTGAAGCAAAACAACCGCAAGATTATCGGAACCGTCGGGGCCTTGCAATATGAAGTTATCCAGTACCGATTGGAGCACGAATACAACGCTAAATGTACCTATGAAAATTTCCCAGCCTTCAAGGCATGTTGGATAGAGAGCCACGATGAGGAACAGTTAAAGGCATTCAGCACACTGAAGCAACGCTATCTAGCTGAAGATAAATTTGGTCGTTTGGTATTTTTAGCTGATTCACAATTCTCGCTCCAAATGGCGCAGGATAAATTTGATAAGATCACCTTCCATTTAAAGAGTGAATTCTAATGAGTCATATCATTAATTATAGGCTCAATCAATTTTCTTGGGCCGTAGCAGCAGTTCTTCTTTTGCCGCTGCTTTTTACGCAGGGAATGTTTTTTGATGGATTAACATTTTCGACGATAGCACGAAACCTCAACGAGGGAATTGGCCAATTTTGGTCGCCTCAATACACACCTTTTGTTCATCCTGAGTACTACGAACACCCGCCGTTCTCTTTTGCGATACATTCTGTTTATTATCGCTTATTTGGTGATCAACCTTGGGTAGATCGTTTCTACGCTTACACGTTGTACGGCCTTAGTATTTTAATGATTCGTAGGATTTGGGCCCTACTCATACCTTCTGGACATAGAGGTTGGATTCCGCAGCTACTCTGGACCCTCACCCCTACCGTATTGTGGGTACATCAAAACAACATATTGGAAGCGCCTTTAAATGCAGCCACGCTTGCCGTAGTATGGTTACTCATTGAAGGAACTTGGAAAAAAAATTATTTCTGGAGTGCTCTAGCGGGTATATTATTCTTTATCGCCTTAGGAATCAAAGGGCCAGTAGCACTGTTTCCACTAATAGTTTTGCCTTTAGTTGCCGTATTATATAAGGAATACCGGACGAATGCATTGATTTCAGCGATAATCATGATTCTAAGTTGTAGCCTTCTTTTCACGTATTTCTACACGTATGTACCAGATTTTGCTAAATTTTTTGAAGGCTACCTAAACCAGCAATTACTTCCATCCTTGCGCGGATTAAGAGGTGCAGAGAGTTCAGTGCTGTTGAGTTTGCTAGAATTGGCTAAGCAGCTTTTGCTTCCTACAATAGTGCTGGTTATTCTCGCTTGGCGTCGTGGTGGCAAATATCCATTGCGTCGTGAAAGCATTTTAATGTTCACAGTAGCCATCTGTGCTACGGTGCCATTTTTATTCTTGCACCGTCAAGAGCATTACTACTTTATGCCCTCTATGGCCTATTGGATGTTAGCTTTTGGAATGCTTTACGAACAAGCGCCTTGGCCTTGGGGCATTAATCGCAAGCGGTGGGTAAAGTACATTTCATTAACCAACTTAACGCTTTGGCTAGCGGCCATTGTCCTCACCTTATACTTCAGTAAGTCACCATCACGCGATAAACATACCATTAAAGCGTACCAAAGTATGGCAAGCGACTTCAAACTGCAGGTAGTTCAAGTAAGGGATTTGAATGACTTTTGGAAGGATAACGCCATAGCTTCTAGGTACAATAAACTCTACCTAACTGAAAGAGACCAGCCGTATTTTCTTGTACGATTAGGAGGTCCCGCTCCCGAGGGTTTTGAAGTTGAAGCTACGTTCGAAAAAGCCAAGCTTGTTTTATACAAAAAAGCCACCCCATATTAGGAGTGGCTTTTACTATTGTTAAAAGAGTTTTATTGCTATTCTTCTGGCTCCCCTTCCATGAATTGGGCCATTACTAGATCGCTTACCCCCATATTCGAAAAACCGCCGTCATTGTAAAGGTTTTGCATGGTTACTCGTTTCGTTAGATCAGAGAACATAGCTACGATATAATTCGCACAATCTTCAGCAGTAGCGTTTCCGAGCGGAGACATCTTCTCTGCATAAGCAATAAACCCTCCGAAGCCTTTAACACCTGACCCAGCAGTGGTTGGTGTTGGGCTCTGAGAAATGGTATTTACGCGAACATTGTTACGAACACCCCAATGGTATCCAAAGCTGCGTGCGATACTTTCGAGGTAGCTCTTATTGTCCGCCATATCATTATAATCCGGGAAAGTACGCTGTGCTGCCATGTAGGTCAACCCTAAAATTGATCCCCATTCGCTCATTGCATCATGGTTCCAAGCGCTCTGCATAACTTTGTGAAAACTAACAGCACTTACATCCCAACCTTTTTGAAGCCAGTCATAATTCAATTCAGTGTAGTGCTTGCCTTTGCGGACATTTACACTCATACCAATACTATGAAGGATAAAGTCAATCTTACCTCCAAAGTGTTCCATGGCCCCTGTAATCAACTTGTCCAAGTCTTCCATACTGGTGGCATCTGCAGCTATAATAGGTGCGTCAATAGCCTCCGCTAAATTGTTTAATTCACCCATGCGCATGGCAATAGGTGCATTAGTCAATACCACTTTACCGCCCTGTGCGTGGATCGCTTCCGCTGCCTTCCAAGCAATTGAATCTGCATTTAAAGCGCCAAATACAATACCGCATTTGCCACTGAGTAATCCGTTTGACATATTCTTGTGTTTGTTATAAGTTGCTAAAATAGGTTTTACCTCGCTTTCAACAAGGCTTCTGCCTGATTCTTCGCAGCCTGGGTGATTTTAGCGCCGCTGAGCATTCGCGCGAGTTCTTCAATTCGCTCGTTAGGGGCGAGTGTATACACATTACTTTCTGTTGTTGTGTCGGTAGACGATTTCGAAATCATCCAATGGGTAGAACCCTTTGAGGCTACTTGAGGTAAATGTGTAATCGTTATGATTTGTTGCGTTTGAGCCAATTGCGACATCAGGTTGCCCACTTTTTCTGCTGTGGCCCCACTTATACCAGTATCTATTTCATCAAAAATTTGACAACTCAAAGTAATGTGTTTACCTAAAGCAGCCTTCAACGCCAACTTAACTCGACTCTGCTCACCCCCAGACGCTACCTTATTTAAAGGCTCAAGCGGGCTCCCAGGGTTCGCGCTAAACATGAATTGAGGTTTGTACAATCCGTAGGATGTCGCAGGTTGTTCTTGCCAGACCAATTCAATTTTCGCCTTGGACAGATCCACATCGCTCAAATACCCAGCGAGTGAACTTTGAATAAGTTCTGTAGCCTCCAAGCGCTTCGCATGAAGTTTGGTCCCGGCAGTTTTAATCGCTCCTTCAAGTTTGAGTTGCTCAGCTTTCAACGTCTTCAATAAAGCATCTTTATCTTTTATTGATTTAATCTGAGCTCCTAGTGCATCAAACTTTTCTACCAAGGCCTCTGAATCAAGAACGCGATGCTTACGAATAAGCCCATCGATTTGATTTTTTCGATCAATCAAGGCATCTACATCAACGGTCAATTCGGCAGCTTTAATTCGTTCTCTGATTTCACGCTCGATGGATTGTGTATGTGTAATAACCTCCAATAACTTCTCAAGTAATGGCTCCGTAGTTTCATCGCTTGTCGCTAAGCGTGCTAGTTTAGACTCAACGGTAAACAATTGGTCCAAAAGCTTCGATTCCCCACCGATGAGATGGGCCAATTCATTGTATTGATCGTTGAAGTCGCTTGCATTTTTATTTAAACGAACCAATTCTTCAATTTCATCATATTCGCCCGGTTTAACATTGGCCTTATCGAGCTCGTGGAATAGGAACTCTAGGTAATCTAAATCGCTTGTATCCGCCTGTTCAACAAGCAATTTCTGCTCGTATATAACATTTTTTAGAGCGGTAAATAGAGCATCATATTCAATACGTTCTTCCACTGATGCTACGAACGAATCAATCAGCTCCATTTGTTTAGCAATATCCGTAAGTAGACCGGAATCACTTTGACTGTTTATGTCAATAAACTGGCCCGCAAAATGAGCTAAGTCCGCACTTTTAACAGGGGTGTCGTTGATAAAGGCCCTGGATTTCCCATTGGGCAACAGCTCTCTTCGAAATACACTATGCGTATCAAAATCAATATCCTTCGAAAGAAATTCTGTTTCTAAATATTCCGGCAATACCACCTCAAGTTCAACAACAGCCTTACTCTTTTTGTCCTTGAGCACAGATTTTGCTGAAAGCCTTTGTCCTAAAGCCGCACCAAGTGCACCTAGTAGTATGCTCTTGCCCGCACCGGTTTCACCAGTCATCGCCGTCATTCCGCCGAGAATTGGAAGGTCCAACTCATCGATCAGAATGAAGTTTCGTATTCGTATTCTTTTCAGCATTACTTTCCTCCTAAATCACCGTAGCTGCTTGCATGTGTGCGATCCAATCCCTCCAAAGTAGTCTGAAGCGTTTTGGTATCCACTCCCAATGTTGCTGCTTCTGAGTACAAGGATAATATCTCCGTATTTTTCGCGTCGAAGAACAGGTTTAATAAATAACTATTGGGACGCTTTTGATTGGGAACCTCCAATGCTTTTAAGCTTGTTGTTATGGTTTCTAAAGCTTGCTTATGGTTTTCAGTCAAATACATAAGGTCTAATCCTTGACGGTGGTACATGTAAAGACACGTTTTCACTGGCTCAAAAACTGGACTCATTAAAGCATCCGTGATCCAAAATCTATTTTTCGTGCCATCGAAGCTCTTCCACCCGCTCGCGCCACCGCTGCTTTGCGCAGTTGTAACAATATTCTGTGCAATGGCAAATTCGGCATCTCCTCCATTAGCTTTAAACGTGCATCTGTCCAGACCAATGATGGTATACGCATAGAACGATAAAATAGAACTTAGGTTAGTGGTGTAGGTATTTTGTTGAAAATCTATAGGCTCATTCTCTTGGTAGCTAAAAACCACATCCTTGTCCAGCACTTTCAATACAGGTGAGTTGTAGTTGCTATTGTAAACTGGTCTTGAATATTGTACCTGCAAAGTTGCATCAAACCTAGTACCACTCAAGCTATTGACTGTCATGATATAGTTGCATTCGATACGTTCTTCATCACTGTATTTGTGGTCGGTAAATGCATAGCCGTTCAGGAAATTTTCCATCGACGTTTCGAGCGTTTGAAATATATCCTTGTTGGTCGCTTGAACCTCTGGGCTCAATACTTTAACTGTGGCACGTAGCTCTTGCGCATTACAGTGTCCTGCGAGGAGGTATAAAATGAAGACAAAGAGAATTGACCGATTCATGCTCATTGAAATTTTTCAATCAATGCCTCTAAAAGCTGTTTTCCTAAAAGCGATTTATCCATAAGTTCGAAGGACAGTTCTCCCCCATCTTGGAAAAATATGTCGACGGCATTAGTATTGGATTCAAATCCAGTCTTAGAACTAAGCATATTCAAAATAATGGCATCCGCATTTTTCCGCACCAACTTTTCTTTAGCATAATCCTCACCATTGTTCGTTTCTAACGCAAAACCTACCAATTTTTGATTGGGCTTCTTTGCAGCACCTAAAGCCGCCAGTATATCTGGTGTCTGTTCAAGTTGAAGACTCATAGTACCCGTCATAGATGTTTTCTTAAGTTTTTTATCTTCAGCATCTACGGGTGTAAAATCGCTAACCGCTGCTGTGCATATGGTTAAAACGGAGGAAGGGTAATATTCTTGCATCGCTGTTAACATCTCTTTCGCGCTAACAACACGAATAACCTGTAGACCTTTCAAATCTAGAGGGTGATGTGTTGGTCCTAATACAAGGGTTACAGTGGCACCCAAGGCTTTGGATGCTTGCGCCAGTGCAACACCCATTTGTCCTGTACTATTGTTACCAATATACCGAACAGGGTCAATATGCTCATGCGTAGGTCCCGCATTGATAAGCACATTTTTACCGTACAATGGAAGTTGTTTCAGTAAGTGCGATGTGATAAATTCACAAATAGCTTCGGGTTCTGCCATTCTTCCTTGCCCTATTAAACCACTAGCTAGTTCACCGTGTTCGGCCGGCAGGACCACTACCCCTCTGGATTCCAATACTTCTATGTTGGATGCAGTCGCGGCATTCTTGTACATGTCTAAATCCATGGCAGGGGCCACATAGACAGGGCACTTCGCACTCATGTATACAGCAGACAACAAATCGTCGCAAGCGCCTGTAACAAGCTTTGAAAGTGTATTACTTGAAGTTGGCGCTATGAGCATAAGGTCGGCCCATAAACCCAAGTCTACATGGTTGTTCCATACACCATATTGCTCCTCTTCTTCCTTTAAGAAAGTACTGTAGACGGGACGTGTACTTAAAGTAGAAAGCGTCAATGGGGTGATGAAGTCCTTCGCAGCAGTGGTCATCACTACCTGGACTTCAGCACCCCATTTAATTAGTTCACGGACTAAATGAGCACTTTTGTAGGCCGCAATACTGCCGGAAACTCCAAGCAGTACCTTTCGCTTGTACAAAGGCCCTATTTCCACGATCTATTTCTCTTCTTCGTTCTCTTTGCGGTAGTAGATACGATCTTCTAACCACTCTTGAAGGGCCATTGCAGTTGGCTTCGGCAAGCTTTCGTAAAACTTACTCACCTCAATTTGCTCTTTATTCTCGAAAATCTCTTCTAGAGATTCTGTGGAAGAAGCAAATTCCTGCAGTTTTGCGTGCAGCTCCTCGCGAGTAATGTCATTGATTTGCTCAGCACGCTTTGAGATAATGGTCAATGCTTCGTAGATATTATCCGTAGGTGCATCAATAGCGTTAGTGTTGTGCGTTCGCGTATTCTTGTCCGCTTGCATCTTTTTATAATCCATAGGAAATCAGGAATTTAGTGTATCAATTTACGTAAATCTTCGAGGCGATCACTAGTTGGGAACGCTTCTTCAAAATCATTTAATGCTGTTTTGGCCTCTGTAAATCTTTCATCTTGTAGCGCTTCGAGGCTGTTATTTGCCAATTTGAAGGCCGATAGCGTTTTATAATACAAGGCGTCTTCACGGTATGGCGTATCCGGGTATTCACTAACGGTTGTAGTGAACGCCGTCATAGCTGCTTTGTACTGTCTAGTCTTGTAATATTGAAAGGCAATCTCATAGCTCTTCAACTCTAGTTTACTTCTAAGTTCCTCCATGTAAGCATTACAATCTTCTAGCTTATCAGAATTTGGATGAGTATTAATGTAAAGTTGAATCTCGTTAATTGCTTTAAACGTGTAGGCTTGGTCTAGACTGTGCTTTGGGGCTTCCAAATAGTAGCAGTAGGCCGTTAAATACGCGGCTTCATCCGCCTGTTCATTTTGAGGGAATGTCTTGTAGAAATTCTTGAAATGGTAGCCAGCTAAGATGTAGTTTTTCTGCAAATACAGTGTGTTCGCATAATAAAAGTACACTTCTTGTGCTTTGTGCGTTCCGCGGTATAACGAGATTAATTCGTCAAAAATAGGATAGGCCTTGTTATACTCTCCTGCGTCGTAGTATTCTACGGCTTTCGAGAATTTATAATCAAGGTCTTTACTTTTAAGAACCTCTTGGTATTCGCCGCAGTTTGTCAAAACAAAGGCAAATAGCAGGTATGTAGCTAGTCTAATCAATTTCATGAACGCGCAAAGATACGATTTTTAGTGAAGTTGTAGAGTGGAAATATCGTCCAAATCCTCTCCGTTCTTCGCCCTGGCTAAAATACCTTCTACAAGGTCTTCAGTGTAGTCCGGCCATGCCCTTTTAACAGAATTTTCTGAATTGAAAAAACGTTTGAAAATATCTACCGCTAAGGCATTGAGCTGATAAAATACCATAGCGCCTTCCCGCTCTGCACATACGGCATTCGCGGCTTGCTCATATTGTCCTGATATTGGTGAAAGCAACACTTTTTTACCTAAAAACATTGCTTCAGAGGGACCTTCAAAACCCGCACTGCAAATAATACCCTTTGATTTCGCTAATGAATCTGTAAACAACTTATTGTCAATACTTAAAAAGGTTGTATTTAAAGTGTCAATTATCTCTTCGTCTTTGGAGAAAATTACAAACTGTTCGTCGGGAAACTGCTGAAACCAGTGCGCCAATGTGGTTGCACTATAGGCCGGCAAGTACACTACGTAATGATCACCATTTATAGGAGTTAATTTACGAACATCACCTCTAATGATCGGTGGTAAAATAAAGGAATCATAGGCACTGAAATGAAAACCAATTTTAAACGCACTGGGTGACATGTAGCGCAAAATGAACTCCCATAGCCATACACTCCTAGATGGACGCGGTGTTCGTGAGGACCAGTACGCCGCCTGGTGACTAAGCTGTAAACTCTTAACTCCTCTAAGTAAACAAGCATATGAAGTGATGGCTTCAAAATCGATAATCACCAGGTCGTACCCTTTAACGGGAAGCGTGTAAACATCCCTTATGAATCGTAAGGGTTTGTTTCCAAAGAAACTTTTCCAGTAGCTTACTCCCCCACTGGAATTATACTTCATGGTTAATCCAAATTTCTTAAATCGGATAGGATACTCCAAGGCAATCTGACTTTGGGTACCTGCGACGAGGACATCTAAATCACATCGGCTTGCTAAAATTGGCACAATTTCCCTTGCCCTTGCAACATGGCCGTTTCCGGTGCCTTGCAGTGCATATAATACCTTCATAACCCCGTTTAGACCAAGCTAAGGACTTCTAAACTTGCTATTAAGGAGTTTTTAAGGTCACTCGACGCCTCTACTAAAGGAAGTCTAACTGCGGCCGTCGTGATGCCTCGTGCTTCTAGAAGTGCTTTGATTCCCACTGGATTGCCTTCTTCGAACAATTGATTTGTTAAGTCGTAGATACTAAGGTGTGCTGCGCGTGCCTGTATCCATTGACCTGCTGATAAATGGTTAACCATAGTACAGAAGACTTCTGGAACACCCTGCCCACTCACAGAAATAACTCCTTCAGCTCCTAGGGCCATCATAGCAAAGGTGAGGTTGTCATCCCCGGAAATTACTTGAAAGTCTGCAGGTCGTTCGAGCAAAATTTCTGTGATTTGATCAAGATTACCACTCGCCTCTTTTATTGCGACAATGTTACCAAAGTCCTTAGCCAAACGAACGGTTGTCTGCGCACTCATGTTACTGCTTGTTCTTCCTGGAACATTATACAATATTAATGGCAAGGGGCTCGCGGCACTTAATGCTGCATAATGCTGGTAAATACCTTCTTGTGAAGGTTTGTTGTAATATGGACTTGCGCTCAGAATTGCAGAAACGCCGTCAGTATTAAACGCTTCCAGCTCTTCAACCAAAGCATGAGTATTGTTACCGCCAATTCCAAAAACAACAGGAATTCTACCCGCTGTTACCTTTAGTACGAACTGCAGTACCAGCTGCTTTTCATCCACTGTTAAAACTGGATTTTCAGCCGTTGTGCCGTTGACAACGAAGTAGTTCACGCCATTTAAGATGCAGTGCTCTAAGAGGCGTTCAAGTGCCGTATAATCTACACTTTTTGTCTCATTACGCTGAAACGGAGTAACCAGTGCAACACCGACTCCTGATAGGTCTAATTTATTCATTTGTAGTCATCACTTTAAGCATGTTTTTAAGCATTGCCAATTGTTCCTTTAGGGATATGTTAGGGTTCGTAATACTTAAATCAGCATTTTCATAGATTCCGCACAAATCTACCCTAATGTCGTAGCTTCTTGCGTACCAATACCAGGTTAAATTCGGCGAATCGTTTTCAAGGTTCAACAAGATATGGTTATCTCCCGGGTCAGGGATAAATCGCTTCGGTTCGCCTCTTAAGCTAATATCATCTTTATAAAGATGGTATGTCTTTAATATCTCACCCTTTGGTCTTCGCATGTTCTCGAAGTAAATGAAATCTACTGCAGTGAAATACTCCTTAACCACCTCAACCAGAGCGTGATTACTCGTTAAAACAGTAACTTTTGGGTCGCTAGTTCTAAGTAAGTGCCTGCTCGGCAATGCCTGTTTTAGTCCACGCCTCCAGAAGAATTCTTTGATCTGTCTCATAGATTAAGCAAGGTCCGAACCTCCATTTCATTTAATATGGGAACACCAAGACTGGTAGCCTTTTTTAGTTTTGCAGGGCCCATGCCTTCTCCAGCAAATACATAGTCCGTCTTACCGCTTATGCTACTAACGTTTGAACCACCAAGTGTTTCTATAAGTTCTTTGAGCTCATTTCGACTAATGCTCTCAAACACGCCACTAACCACAATCTTTTTTGCTGAAATAGGCGAATCCGATAGTTGTTCTTTCAGCTCCGCTTCAAAATTTAAACCATATTGCCGTAGTCTTTCAATTTCTAAGCGCCACTCTGGCTTTTGGAAGGTAGCTAACAATTGGTCGGCTATGACCTCCCCAATCTCCTCTGCCGCCAGAAGGTCCTCTCTATTCGCAGATAACAAAGATTCTATGGTTCTAAAGTGGCGCACGAGTTTCTTCGCAACGGTTGCGCCAACATGACGAATACCTATTGCGAATAAAACACGTTCAAACGGCTGACTCTTCGAAGCTTCCACCCCATCAAGAACATTTAAAACGCTTCTTTCTTTGAACCCGTCGAGTTGAATAAGTTCTTCATAGGTTAGTTTGTAGAGGTCTGCCGGGGTACTAACTAGATTCTTCTTAACTAAGAGCGCTACAGTTTCGGATCCCATGCCAGTGATATCCATTGCCTTACGCGAGATAAAGTGGTCAATTCTACCACTGACCTGAGGTTCACAACTGCTTTCGTTAAGGCAATAGTGTTGGGCCTCTCCGTCCAATCTAGAAAGTGGTGAATGACACTCTGGACAATGGGAAATAAATTCAATTCGAAGCGCCGATTCCATTCTATTGTCTACATCCACGCCTACTACCTTTGGTATGATTTCACCACCCTTTTCTACAAACACTGTATCGCCATTGTGCAGGTCTAAAGCGGCTATTTGGTCTTCATTGTGCAAAGAAGCCCTCTTTACAGTTGTTCCTCCGAGCCAAACAGGTTTCAAATTGGCCACCGGCGTTATAGCACCAGTTCTGCCCACTTGATAGCTTACAGATTCAAGAACAGTTGGTATTCTTTCGGCTTTAAATTTGAAGGCCGTGGCCCATCTAGGACTTTTCGCAGTGAAACCAAGATCTTCCTGCGCTTTATAGCTATCCACTTTAATGACCACACCGTCTATATCGAACGGGAGTTCTTTTCTCGCTTTATCCCAATGATTGACAAAACTCATAATGGCTTCAATACTGTCACATTTCGCGATAAATTTGTCTTGAGTTCTTGGAATCTTAAAGCCCAATTTTCCAGCATGTGCAATGCTTTCACTGTGGTTGGAAGCGAGAACACCTTCTGGCAAGACATAATACAAGTAAGCGTCTAACCCTCGTTTCGCTACCTCTGCACTGTCTTGTAGTTTTAATGTACCCGAAGCGCAGTTTCTTGGGTTGGCAAATAGTGAAAGCCCCTGCGCGGAGCGTTGTGCGTTTAAAGCATCAAACCGGGCGTGAGGAAGAACAATTTCCCCTCGTATCTCAAAATCCTCAGGATAAGGTGCCGTCAGTTGTAATGGAATGCTTTTTATCGTTCGTACGTTCGTTGTAATATCATCACCTTGAGCGCCGTCACCCCGCGTAACCGCGCGAGATAGAGCACCGTTAACGTATTGAATACCGATAGCAACACCGTCGTATTTTAATTCACAAACAAATGTTGCATTCGGCGCCAATTTTTGAACGCGAATGATCCAATCTTGCAGTTCTTCTAGACTGTAAGTATTTCCTAATGAAAGCATAGGGAAACGGTGGCTTACGGTCTCAAAGTTTTTTGTTACCTCACCTCCTACTCTAACGCTCGGACTGTTTGGATCAAAAAATTCAGGATGCGCTGCTTCTAATTGCTCCAGTTTTTTAAGCAATTGATCAAAGTCATAATCACTTATCACCGGAGCGTCTAGCGTATAATAGCGGTGGTTGTGCTTATGTAATTCGCTTCGCAAGCGTTCTATTTCAATCTGTACGTCCATATTTTGCCAATAGCATTCGGTCTTTGCCTTGCAAATCCTGTATCAATTTAACTTCTTTAGCGTTATGTTTCACGCTTAGCGCCTTCATTTCTTCACCGAACAAATGGTGAATTTCAAAAGCCGCCCATCCGCCTCTATGAGCGAAAGATTTCGCACTCAAAGCGAAAAGTGCATCATAGAAAAGAAGCGGTCTTTCATCGGGAACAAAAAGTGCCTTTTCAGGCTCATGTGCCACTACATGTGTTTCCATCTCATACCGCTCATTATTTGGGATGTAAGGCGGGTTACTTACTATTATGTCTACTGAATCCATGACATAGTTAAATACATCGCCTACCCTGAATTCCACGGCTAAATCAAGGTGTTTTGCATTATTGATCGCCTGCGCTATGGCTTTGGGATTAATATCAATGCCTATAACGTTAATGTCTGGTCTTTTGCTTTTGATAGCCAGCGCTATACAACCGCTTCCCGTACCGATATCAATAATACTTGTTGCAGCAGAATTGTCTATCAATTGAATGACTTCCCGCACCAACTCTTCAGTTTCTGGTCTTGGTATCAAGGTTTCTGAATTCAAGCCAATTTTAAGCCCGTAAAAAAAGGTGTGTCCCACAATATATTGAACAGGTTTTCGTGCAATTAATTCTGCCAATTCATGGTCATACCTTTCAAACGGGAAGATTTCCTTTGCCCTCAAGACCTGGTCTACACGTGTTAACCCAAGCTGCTGTTCCAACCAATATTCCACAATATTGGCGGATTCGCGAGGACCGTATATAGGAGCCAAAACTGTAAGTGCATTTTGTTTATAGAAGGACAGCGTTTTCATCACTGCCGAAAATACGACTTGCACCACTACCTTTGCCTCATGTCACACGCCAAGTTTCTCACACGTTGCTTACAATTGGCCACTTATGCCAACGGGCGAACAGCTCCTAATCCTATGGTGGGTGCTGTGATCGTTCATGACGGCGTAATTATTGGTGAAGGTTACCATCAAAAAGCTGGCGATCCGCACGCCGAAGTAATGGCAATAAATAGCGTTCAGGATAAATCTCTGCTCGCCTCAAGCACCTTATACTGCAGTTTGGAACCTTGTGCGCATTTTGGTAAAACACCGCCTTGTAGTCTCTTAATAACGAACAGTCGTATTCCCAAGGTGGTCGTGGGTTGTAGCGACAGCAACAAGCTTGTTAATGGAAAAGGGGTCGAACATTTAAAATCCCACGGCGTCGAGGTAGTATTTTCTGAATATCCAACGCTGTTCCGTCAGTTAAACCGCGTCTTTTTCTGTAATAAGGACTTGAATAGACCCTATGTAACTGCAAAATGGGCACAGTCTTCGGACGGATACCTCGATAGAGTGCGGCAACCAGATGAAAGTGCATCCCGTATCTCCGGTCCATTGGCTTCCGTTAAATCGCACCAATTGCGCGCATCTGTCGACGGTATCCTTATTTCTGCGAAAACTTTGAATTGGGATCGGCCGTCTCTTACAACTCGTCGTTACCAAGGCTCGAATCCACGTCCTATAATCGTAGTATCCTCTGCCTTGCCTCATATGGAAGCCATAGCTCAATTATCTTCCGCTCCCATATTTGTTGGAAATGTAGCTTCGCTTGATGGCGATACCATTGTCTGCAACCCGTATGATATCCCGGCGTGGCTTCCTCAACTCATGACTTATGGCATACATCATGTTTTGGTCGAGGGTGGTGGCCGAGTTTTACAATCGTTTTTTGATTCAGGCTGCGTTGACGAATGGCACCGCTACACCTCTGTAAACGCCCTCAGTGAAGGAATTCCTGCCCCAACGCTAAATGCGTCTGGAGCATCCTATAAGCTAGGCATAGATCATTATGAACGCGGTGAGTGATCGATATTTCACCGTCGAAAAACCGTCTAAAGGGGTTTTTAAATCAAAGGGAAGCAAATTCTATGGCTACCTCTTTCATTGTGAGAATGAAGAAAGTTTTAAGGCCCAATTAGATTACATAAAAGCTCAAGAACCCACCGCTCGTCATCACTGTTGGGCCTTTCGTATTCAACCCGAAGCAACTACGGAGCGGAGCTCGGACGATGGTGAACCTGCCCATACAGCAGGCACACCTATTCTTCGCGCTTTGATAAGTCATGAATTGGTCAATATTGCTTGCGTGGTGGTGCGCTATTTCGGAGGAACCAAATTAGGTGTGCCCGGATTGATCGAGGCTTATGGCGAAGCCACTATGGATGCGATACATGCAAATAAACGAGCAGAGAAATTTTTAACGAAACAGCTCCGGCTCAGTTTTTCTTATGACCAAATGTCTTTTGTTGAGCGCATTATCAAACAATCGGACCTTTATGTGCTCGAAAGAAATCAAGGGTTATCTTTAACCTATACTGTTGAGGTATTGCAAAGTGAATACGAACAAATAAGGGACCAATTTGAAAAGAATCATCACATTATTCTTCATACTAGCGGTAATTCCGGGATTTAGTCAAGAGCTACTATCAACGAAATTATTTTATCAAACGACCACGCCGCATGCTACCTATGAGCGTTATGAGTATTATTTAGGCGGTCAAAAGCTCCTAGAAGAGCAGTTACTGCTTGTGTATGACCAGAGCGGTGATCTACTCAAATCACGTTCAACACTGGGTACAGTTAAAAAAGAACTTTTACCCACACAATCCGCATATCCCCTTCTATTTATAAATGATCAATGGTCGGCAGTGTTCGCAGATACGCTTCTTGCAGGCGCAACACACAGCGTAAGGTATCTATCCTTGGATGGATCTGTACTTTTAGAACGTGATTTAACGGCTCACTTTATTGATACCACCGTTAACGTAAGAGTCTTTAGTCCAGACCCTCTGACTCCTTACAACTTAACTTATGGTGGAGTTTACACAGACCTTAATGATGCAAATGGCGGCGTTCTAGACTCTTTAACCATCATCGATACCCTTACCGTTGATAAAGTTGCGGATACTACGTTTCTGAGAAATGATTTTATTGAGATTGTAGATTTCGATCCGCCATATTTCCTGCCCAGCACTTCACCTCAAGATTGGACAGGTGGCAGGTCGGCTCCTGAATTTGAGCAGGTAATGTGTGTTTATCATGTTACGGCCCTCTCTCGTTATCTTCATACGTTGGGCTACTCTAATATAATGACGTACACTATACATGCCGATGCACAGGCTTTAAATGGTCAAGACAACAGTATGTTTAATTTTGGCTATTCACCACCTCGATTGTATTTCGGCGAAGGTGGCGTTGACGACGCAGAGGATGCTGATGTCATCATCCATGAATTTGGTCATGCTATTTCACATGGCGCTGCTCCTGGAACGAATCTAGGTATGCAAAGAAGGAGTTTTGACGAATCCTTTGGCGATTATCTAGCGGAGCGATATGGTAGGCGAATAGGCGTTACTAGCACGCGCGTCTTTGATTGGGACGGCAATAATGAATTTTGGAACGGCCGGAGTGTTTCTTATGATGGTGTGAAGAACTACAACCAATTAATCTTTAGTTCCATCTACCAACATACCGACATTATGTCAAGTGCCATGTTGGAATTCAGCGCTAATCCTAATGTAGGCGGTTCTGTGGCAGATGAGATCATTCTAGAAGGCGTTCATTCTTTAATGCCAAACCAGTCCTTTAGACAAATAGCTCAGAACTTTATCTGGGCGGATTCTTTACTCTATAACGGTGCTCATTACAATGCAATAACCTCGGCGTTCGGATCGCCTAAAAACATACTTGCTACTAATTCAATAGCCCCATCACCAACTAAAAGAAATGGCGTGTTTATTATGCACACACCTGATGGAAAAGTGCTTAGAACAGAGGAAGGTGAGGAAGCTGTGATCACCCTTTTTAATTGGTCTGGCCAACTTCTTTGGAGTAAAACATCCCTTGGACAACTACCATTGCCTGAAGGCACCCAAGGTGTACTGCAGGTTCAATACAAAAGCGGCGATCAACATACCATCAAGACAAATTAACAAATAGCGTTGCCAGTTCTTCCGGACAACTCTTTGGCTTGAACGTATTTTTGTCGACAAATACGAGCACTACTTTTCCTGAAACCATTGTGTTGCCTTCAGTATCCCGAAGCGTGTGGTAAAATGATATCTTACGCGTTGGACGGTCGATAATAGATGTTTCTAAAATAACTTCTTCGTCATACTTCGCACCGCGTTTAAAATCGATACTCATGTGGACCACTGGAAGCATTGTTCCATTCTTTTCTAGTTGCGCATAAGAAAGGCCAAGCTTTCGAAGCAATTCCACTCTGCCAACTTCAAAATAGGCAGCATAGTTTCCATAATATACAACACCCATTTGATCGGTTTCTGAGTACCTTGGGCGGAAGCTGTGGGTATCTCTAATTCGTGCATCTTTCATAAAGTCTAATTTAGCATCCAATGGGTTGGTATTTATATGTGTTCAATGTTCAATCCTGAGATTTTTGAACAATCCATAATAGGCATGGTAATTTATACTCAAAAAATTTGGGACTTTATACTAAGTGCTGATTTACAGCAAGTTACACATTCCCTTAAGCAAATCTTTTTATTAACACAATAGCAAATAAATTTTTTTCATTCAGATTTTATGAACACATTTGTTATGCAGTCAACGAGATGCATTTATCCATCGATTGCCGCCCGAAAAGTTTACTAATACACACAACACCACTTCAGGTTTGAACAGCCTTGAGGTAAGAGAATTTTTGACCATGGAGAAAAGCGTTAATGATGTCTGGAAAGAAGCTTTACAATTTATCCAAGACAACGTTGATGACCAGTGTTTTAATACCTGGTTCGAACCTATAAAACCAGTAAAACTCCAAGTAAACATTATAACTGTTCAAGTACCCTCTAAATTCTTTTATGAATATTTAGAAGAACACTACATCCAGTTGCTAAAAGCCGCCATCACCAAATCCATAGGACAAGATGCTAAATTAGTATACAGCATTGTTCTTGAAAATGCCTACGGTAATGCGAAAGCTCCTACAATGAATGTACCGAGCAGTGGTCGTAAAAAGCATCCACGTCAAAGCGTGAACATGCCAATGAAGATTGGGAACGACAAGGAAATAAAAAACCCTTTTGTTATTCCTGGTCTACAGAAGCTCAATATTGATTCGCAACTTAACCCGAACTACAGCTTCGACAACTTTATAGAGGGGGATTGCAATAGATTGGCAAGATCTGCAGGTTATGCCGTGAGTAAAAATCCTGGAGGAACCTCTTTTAACCCATTAATGCTTTATGGTGGTGTGGGTTTAGGTAAAACACATTTAGCTCATGCTATTGGCGTCGAGATCAAAGACAACTACCCTGAAAAAACAGTGCTGTATGTGAGCGCTGAAAAATTCACACAGCAGTTTATTGATAGTATTCGAAACAATACGAAAAACGACTTCGTCCACTTTTATCAAATGATTGACGTTTTGGTTATTGATGATGTTCAAAGTTTCTCCGGTAAGGAAAAAACACAAGATGTGTTCTTTGAAATTTTCAACCATTTACATCAAAACGGTAAGCAAATCATTTTAACATCAGATCGAGCTCCAGTAGAGCTTCAAGGAATGGAGCAACGTTTGTTAAGCCGTTTCAAATGGGGCTTAAGCGCTGATCTTCAAAAGCCAGGTTTAGAAACTCGTGTGGCTATTTTAGGGAAAAAGCTGTACAACGATGGCATTGAAATTGAACTCGATATTGTTGAATTCATTGCTTACTCAATAAATTCTAACATCAGAGAATTAGAAGGAGCATTGATAAGTATACTAGCACAGAGTAGCTTGAACAAGAAGCAGATTACCATGGAATTAGTTAAATCTATGGTCGATAAATTCGTTAAGAGCACTACTCGTGAAATATCTATTGATTTTATTCAAAAGGTCGTGTGCGACTATTTCGATATGCCACTAGAATTATTGAAATCAAAAACTCGAAAACGAGAAATCGTTCAGGCCAGACAGTTGAGTATGTATTTTTCAAAGCAACTCACTAAAAATAGTCTTGCGAGCATAGGGCAGCAATGTGGAAATAAAGACCATGCTACTGTGCTCCATGCCTGTAGAACTGTAAATAATCTTAAAGAAACGGATAAGCGTTTCCGCACGTATGTCGATGACCTGCAAAAACGCTTAACACTCGCATAAAAAACAGTTTAACGAATGTTTTAGAGTCAGTATCTTAGGGTACTGACTTTTTTATTTATGAAAATACTCATGGTTTGTTTAGGCAATATTTGCCGCTCTCCTCTCGCACAAGGTATTATGGAACTGCACGCTCCTGCGGATTGGCGTATAGATTCAGCGGGGACATCTGGGTGGCATGAAGATGAACGACCAGATACAAGAAGTATTTTAATAGCAAAAGAACGCGGTATTGCAATTGATCACCAACGTTCAAGACAAGTGAATGAGGAAGATTTCGAGACCTTCGATATTATTTTTGCCATGGATAGCTCTAATTATACGAATCTCATCCGATTGGCACCTAATGAGGCGGCAAAAGCTAAGGTGCGACTTATTCTAAATGAAGCCTATCCGGGAGAAAATCGCCAAGTTCCCGATCCTTATACCGGAGGGCAGAGTGGATTTAGGCATGTATATGAGCTTCTTGAAGAAGCTGTTCAATCCTTTATTAAAAAGTACTAATGGCTGCTATATACCTATTGCCTAATACGTTAGGTCAAGATAATTTTGACTATATCATACCAAAGGATGTCGTAAATATCATAGATAGTCTTACTTACTTCATTGTGGAAAATGAAAAAACGGCCAGGGCTTACATTAAGCATTTGTTACCCGAAAAGAACCAGCGTGAGTTAAGACTTGAAATTCTAGACAAGCAGACTGATCCACTTGACCTACCCTACTTTTTAGATCCTATTAAAAACGGACATTCCATAGGGGTTTTATCAGAAGCAGGAGTGCCTTGTGTGGCGGATCCAGGTGCGTCTATCGTTAGTATAGCGCACCGCAAAGGAATTGAAGTCCGTCCATGCGTCGGACCATCTTCTATCCTCTTGGCTTTAATGGCGAGCGGTTTTAATGGGCAGCAATTTACATTTCGCGGTTATTTACCGCATGATAAACCTATTCGAAAGAGAGTTTTTCAGGCGATGCAAAAGGACATACGAGATGGAATCACTCAAATCTTTATGGAGACGCCCTACCGCAACGGAAAATTGATGGAAGAATTGGTTGCCAACCTGCATCCAGAGACGAAGCTTTGTATTGCTGTAGATATTACTTTAGATACAGAGAAGATTAAAACTCAAACGGTAGCACAATGGCGTTTAGATGTTCCAGAATTACATAAACGACCAGCTATATTTTTGATAGACTAAGTCAACATGACCGCCAACGAGGATAAGGATAGCGAACTAGTAGAAGGTGCATTCAAAGATCTGTTAAACAGTATTGAATATAAAACCGACGCGGCTGATCAAAAATTGATACAGCGTGCTTTCTCATTGGCCAAAGATGCACACAAGGGAGTGCGTCGTAAAAGTGGAGAACCCTACATCACCCACCCTATATCCGTAGCGCAGATCGTTGCAACAGAAATTGGTCTAGGGCCTACTAGTATTGCAACGGCATTAATGCATGATGTTGTAGAAGATTCGGATTATACCTTGGTAGACATCGAGAACATGTTTAATCCGAACATTTCGAAACTTATTGATGGATTGACCAAGATATCCGGTGTGGTGAGCATGGAGAGTAGTATGCAGTTGGAAAACTACAGAAAGATGCTCCTCACCATCTCAGACGACGTTCGAGTAATTCTCATTAAGCTTGCAGACCGATTGCACAACATGCGTACCATGTCCGACATGCCTTCGCACAAACAATTGAAAATAGCCTCTGAAACGCTATTTATTTACGCGCCTCTAGCGCACCGATTGGGGTTGTTTAGCATTAAAACAGAATTGGAAGACATTTCCCTAAAGTATACGGAGCCTGAGGTATTTGATGATATCTACAGTCGTATGGAAGCGCTTCAAAGGAAAGATTTTGAGTATTTGAATAAGTTCGAACGCAAGGTTTCTGAAGAGTTGTCGCAAGCAGACCTAACCTTTGAAGTAAGAAAGCGTACAAAAAGCATCTATTCTATTCGTAGAAAGATGAAGAACCAAAACGTCAGTTTTAATGAAGTCTATGACAAGTATGCCATACGAATCATACTTGAAGCGGATAAAGAGCGAGAGAAAGCAATTTGTTGGCAGGCCTACTCCATTATTACAGAAAATTTCAACCCTAACCCTGCTCGTTTGCGCGACTGGATAAGTTCACCAAAGAGTAACGGCTATGAATCGTTACACACCACGGTGATGGGGCCTGACGGTCATTGGGTTGAAGTGCAGATTAGGACAAGGCGCATGGACGATATTGCTGAAAATGGATTTGCAGCACATTGGAAGTACAAGGAGGATAGTTCAGGAAGTAACCAATTGGATCGTTGGCTCCTTCGTATCAGAGAATTTTTAGATGATCCGGAGAACGATAGCGAAGACTTCATCGATAGTTTCAAGATGAACCTATTCTCTTCCGAAATATTTGTCTTTACTCCTAAAGGAGAAATGCTTACCCTACCCAAGGGTGCTACGGCCTTAGATTTTGCCTTTGATATACACACAGAGGTAGGTGCACATTGCTTGGGAACGAAGGTGAACGGTAAACTGATTCCTTTGAGCACACCTTTAAAATCAGGTGACCAAATAGAAGTGCTGACTTCTGTGAAGCAGGAACCAAAAGAAGATTGGTTAAGTTTCGTAAAAACCGGAAAGGCAAAGCAGCGCATCAAACAAAGTCTAAAGAAAGAAAAACAGCTTATTACTGGTCAGGGTCAATTTATACTGGAACGCAAGTTGAAGGTGCTCAAATTGAAGGCAACGCACAGTAACATCCACAAATTGGTCAATTTCTTTGGCTTAAAAAACCCTGAGGAGCTCTACTATAAAGTAGGACTTGGTGTGATTGACAACGGAAAACTACGCGAGTATGCCCGAGAAACCTCTGGACTTGTTAACTACTTCAAGCAACGAATAGTAAGAAGCAATTATGCAAAGACCAAACTAGGGGATAAATCCAAGAAGCAGCAAACTGATCATCTGTTATTGGTTTTTGATACGGACGAACATGAAATGGACTATACCCTAGCAAAGTGTTGTAATCCGCTTCCGGGTGATAGAGTTTTTGGTTTTGTAACCACAGCAGATGGATTGAAGGTACATCGTGACGATTGTCCTAATGCGGTATTGTTACAAAGTAGATTTGCGAATAGAACACTCAAAGCAAAATGGGTCGACCGGAAAGGCGCTTTTTCGACCATCAATTTGCTTATTAAAGGAATGGATAGAATAGGTATCGTGAATGACGTAACGAAAGTGGTATCGAACGAACTAAGTATCAATATTAAAGCGATTGCTTTTAGCGTAGACGACGGGTTATTCACAGGTAAGTTGACCATTGAAGTGGCGGATAAATTGGGCTTAACTGATACTATTAACAATATCAAGAATTTAGAGGGCATTAGTAGTGTTACTCGTGTAGGTAAATTCAATTGATACGACGTATTTTAGCGTTTTACTTCTCATGAGTACACAAGAAGCATACAATAAGGTTAAAGACGTATTTGGCCGCTATTTGGAAGAGCATAACCAACGCAAGACTCCAGAGCGGTTTGCGATATTAAAAGAGGTCTATGAAAATGAAGACCACTTTGATGTTGAAACCCTGTATCTAAGCATGAAGGATAAGAATTACCGGGTTTCAAGAGCGACGCTTTACAACACAATAGAATTGCTTTTGACTTGCGGTTTGGTTCGTAAGCACCAGTTTGGTCAAAATCAAAGTTTTTATGAGAAGTCCTATTTCAACAAGCAACACGATCATGTCATATTGACGGATACTGGAGAGGTATTCGAATTTTGTGATCCGCGTATTCAAAACATTAAACAAACAATCGAAGAAATTTTTGGTGTAGAAGTAGAAAGCCACAGCCTTTACTTCTATGCGAAAAGAAAAGAGTCGAGCAACAATTAGTTATGGCAGTAGATGTGCTTTTAGGTCTCCAATGGGGCGATGAAGGAAAAGGTAAAATAGTCGATGTATTAACGCGTAAGTACGATATCATCGCGCGCTTTCAAGGTGGACCTAATGCCGGTCACACTCTTGAATTTGAAGGCAAAAAGCATGTATTGCATACCATACCTTCTGGTGTGTTTCACGAAAGTGTAATGAATGTCGTAGGAAATGGTGTGGTCATCGATCCTGTTATTTTTAAAGTGGAGTTGGACAAACTGATCGATCAAGAGCCACATGTGTTAAGTCGGTTGAAAATTAGCCGGAAGGCGCACTTAATTTTACCAACACATCGATTACTAGATGCCGCTAGTGAAGCTGCTAAGGGCAAGAAGAAAATTGGTTCCACGTTAAAAGGAATTGGTCCGACGTATATGGACAAAACGGGTCGTAACGGTTTGCGAGTTGGCGATATACAATTGGACAATTTCGACGAATTATATAGTGCGTTAGTAGACAAGCATAAGCAGCTACTTGCTGGTTATGAAGGGTTTGAGTATGATCTAGAAGCCCTTGAGCCTAACTGGTTTGCTGCGATCAATTACTTGCGTACGTTAGACATTATTGATAGTGAGCCCTATTTTCACGATGCTATTGCTGAGGGTCGTACTATTCTTGCCGAAGGTGCTCAAGGCACGTTGTTAGATATAGATTTTGGGACCTATCCATTTGTAACGTCATCTAATACAACTTGTGCTGGTGCTTGTACAGGTATGGGTATTGCGCCAAATAATATCAAAAACGTTTACGGAATTTTTAAGGCGTATTGCACTCGTGTTGGCTCGGGGCCCTTCCCTACAGAATTAGCGGATGAAGTAGGTGCTACCATCCAAGCTAATGGTCACGAATTTGGTGCAACCACTGGTCGCCCAAGAAGATGTGGCTGGCTAGATCTACCTGCTTTGAAATACGCAATCAACATTAACGGCGTTACTGAATTAATGATGATGAAAGGAGATGTCTTGAGTGGTGTTGGCAACATAAAGATTTGTACTGCCTATAAGTACAAAGGAGAAGTCGTAAAGCATTTACCATACAAACTTCAAGAAGATCTTATCGAACCTATATTCAAAGAGCTTCCTGGATGGGATGAGGATTTGATGCAAATGACTGATGAAGAGTCGTTCCCGCAGAGTTTCAAGGACTACATCGCCTTTATTGAGGCAGAAGTAGGCGTACCGATAACGCTCGTTAGCGTTGGACCGGATCGCGCTCAAACCATATTAAGAGACTAATGAAAAAGGCCATACTATTTTGTGTGGCTCTTTTTTTCTCTACCCTTCACTCAGGGTGGAGTCAAACGAAGGTTCAAATCATTCGAAGCGACACGACCGACTTTATCAAAGGCAATGACGGTGGTCAAACCTATTACCTCAAAGGGAACGTAACGCTTCAGCAGGATGTAGCGTTGATGTACTGCGATTCTGCAGTACTGTATCGTCCTCAGAATACTTTTGAAGCCTACGGCAACATTCGAGTACGTCAAGCGGATACAGTGCTTATTACTGGAGAACGATTAACGTATCTAGGAGATCAGAGAACATTCACCATCTCTGAACAAGTGGTCCTTAAAACCCCCTCTTCACGTTTAGCGACCTCGGTCTTGAAGTATGATAGAAATACATCAACGGCGTACTACCTGACGAGATCAACATTGGAGCGAAAAGATTTACGTATTACATCCGATCTTGGCCAATACAATACTGAATACGAGCTGGTCCGTTTAAGGGGGAACGTTGTAGCTATTGACTCAGCCTTTGAAATGACTACAGATACCCTCCTCTACTATCCTAACAAGAATAAATATACTTTCGCCGGTCCCACGCAGTTCATCAAGGATAGTACGTTGTTGTTTTGTTCTAAGGGTACGTATTCAGCGGATGTGAACTTACTGGAGTTGTTTGGTGGCGCTCAGATGTTAGCGCCAAAGCGTTATATAGCAGCGGACAGCCTTTATTACTCACTGAATTCAGAAGATGGCACCTTACATGGAAACGCTACGGTCGCAGATTCTTCCGAAGGATTCGTTTTGCGAAGCGATTTTATTGATTACAAGAAAAGTCCAGTTTTTGTAGATGCTTTTTCTCCAGTCTTTTATGAGCAAAGTATGGAGGAAGACACTATTTATGCAAAGGGAGATACTTTGGTCATACGCTCGTCCTTAGACACCAGCAAAACAGTGCATTTGTTTGGTCAAACTTCCTTTTTTAGCGAAGATTTTCAAGGCATCAGTCCACACTTTTTATTTGGTGAAGCGGAAGAAGAATTGGTCTTATACCCTTCTCCCACTTTATGGAGTGGTAACAGCGAATTCGGTGCAGATTCAACCGTATTGAAACTAGTCAATAACGAGCTAGACAGTCTATATATGCTCGCTAACGTAACTATTGCGACTAAGACCAAAGACTCCTTGTATTTTGATCAAACTACCGGTAATATTCTTAAAGGCAACTTTGACGATAACTCCATGAAAAGTGTGAGAATAGATGGCAATGCCCAAGCTTTACTCCATAATGTGAGTGATGACGGTGCGATGGAGGGTTCTAATAAAAGTAGCTGCTCTTGGATGAAAATTACATTCCACGAAGATGCTGTGGAGAAGATAAAAATGGCTCGAGATGTAGAAGCAAACTATATCCCGAATAAGTCTTCCTCACCTGAATGGCTGCCGGGTTGTCAAACAATATTTGATCAACGGCCACATAAAACTTCTTTGTTGGCTCCGATTGTTAACGATCCAGAATAGCTTTAATGTTAGGTTTGAAATACTTAGGACCTTTCATTACTTTCCCATCCTCTCTGTAAATTGGTTTTCCATCTAAACCTAGTTTACTCATGTTGCTCGCTTGAATTTCCTCGAACACGTCTTCAATGATGTGTTGCATGCCGTGGCTAAGAATGGTTCCACACAAGATGTACATCATATCACCAAGAGCATCTGCTACTTCTACTGTATCACCATCTAGTGCAGCTTCGAGGTACTCTTCGTTTTCCTCTGCCATAAGCCTATGCCGTAAGGCTATAATTTCTTTTGTCGCTGCTGCCGTAGGCTCGTATTTATTGGTGATTCCAAAAGTGTCATGGAACTTTTCTACATGTTTTATCTGTTTCTGCATGATTTGCTTTTTATGAACGATTGCATCGTAAATTTACAACATGGAAAACATTACGACAGGGCATTGGATCTTTGCCGCTCTATTTGCGATATCATTTCTCATTTACCTCTTTTTTAGCTACCGCAAGGACCTTCAGCTGCATAAGGTACATTATAAAAGTAGCGGTATCCAGGTTCTGCTATTGATCGTGATAACCTTGTTCGTTCTGTTTGTGTTTAAGCGCCTATTGTAGCGCAGATTCTGTCGTATATTTGCATTGAGTTTAACTCAACCCTATCGCATGACAGAAAAGCAGAAAAAAGAAATCAGTTACCAAGAGTACAAAACCGAAGTACTTCAAGATTATAAAATCGCCGTATTATCTCGTGAATGCTCTTTAATGGGGCGTCGAGAAGTTCTTACAGGTAAGGCCAAATTTGGAATATTTGGCGCTGGTAAAGAGTTGGCGCAGATTGCCTGGGCGAAGGCCTTTGAAAAGGGTGATTTCAGAAGTGGCTATTACAGAGATCAAACCTTCATGATGGCACTGGGTGAAATGGATGCAAAACGCTTCTTTACTTCCCTTTATGCTGTTACTGATATCAAGGAAGAACCCATGGCTGGAGGCCGTCAAATGAACGGTCATTTTGCGACAAGATCACTCGATGAAAATGGCGATTGGGTCAACCTTACAGAACAATACAACAGCTCCTCAGATATTAGTCCTACTGCCGGACAAATGCCACGACTTTTAGGGTTGGCTCAAGCTTCCAAAGTCTACAAAGAAGTTTCTTTCGACGGTAGTGATAAGTTTTCAAAAGCAGGTAGAGAAGTGGCTTGGGGAACTATAGGGAATGCTTCCACTTCTGAAGGACTCTTCTTTGAAACCATAAACGCTGCTGGAGTACTGCAAGTTCCTATGGTAATTTCTGTTTGGGATGATGAATACGGTATTTCAGTTGGTGCAGAGTATCAAACCACAAAACAAGATATTAGCGAAATTCTCAAAGGTTTTCAGCGCGATGAAAAAGGAAAAGGGTATGATATTTTTGTGGTTGAAGCATGGGATTACCCAGCACTTATAAACACATTCCTACATGCCGGACGCGTCGCACGTGAAGAGCATGTTCCTGTAATGATTCACGTAAAAGGAATGACTCAGCCTCAAGGACATAGCACTTCCGGTTCTCATGAACGTTACAAGACGGCAGAGCGTTTGCAGTGGGAAAAAGATCAAGATTGTATTGTAAAGTTCGGTGAGTGGATCCTAGCACATGATGTTGCATCTCAAGAAGAGCTGGACGAGATCACAAAAGAAGCTAAAAAACTAGCTCGTGACGGTAAAAAGGAAGCGTGGTCCATTTACCAAAGTCATCCAATACGCTTGAAACATGAGGTACTTCCTCTATTAAAAAGTATTCAAACCCAGGGCGAGAAGGGAATATTCATTACTAATGTTATTAAAGAATTAGAGGCTCATGAGGATCTTGAGGTGGCACATTCTTTCAAAGCAGTTCGTAAGGCCATTCGAATAGTGGCGGGTGATAGTAATATAGACGTCAAACCGTTAAAAGCATGGCTAAGTAAAGAAAACGCTGTACAAAACGAACGCTACAGTTCTCATTTGTATAGCGTACAGGCTGAGGCGGCACTTCTAGATCATACCCCAGCAGTATACGAGACTCAAGAGATGGTAGATGCAAGAATCATACTCAGAGACAATTTTGATGCCCTATTCGCCAAGCATCCGGAAGCGATGGTCTTCGGTGAAGATTCCGGTAAAATTGGTGATGTGAATCAAGGCCTTGAGGGCATGCAATTAAAATACGGTGAAACAAGAGTTCAAGACGCTGGAATTCGTGAGGCCACCATTATGGGGCAAGGTATAGGGTTAGCAATGCGTGGATTACGTCCTATTGCTGAAATTCAATATTTAGACTACCTACTCTATGCACTTCAAATCATGTCCGATGATTTAGCTACTGTTCACTACCGCACGGTAGGTGGTCAAAAAGCACCAACTATTGTTCGTACTCGCGGGCACAGGCTAGAGGGAATCTGGCATTCTGGGTCACCTATGGGAACCATTATCAACACCATCAAAGGTATGTATGTCTTGGTCCCAAGGAACATGACTAAAGCTGCAGGATTCTACAATAAATTAATGCAATTAGATAATCCTGCTATCGTCATTGAATGTTTGAATGGCTACAGAAGAAAAGAGGCACTTCCTACTAATGTTGGCGAATTCACAATGCCCATCGGTGAGGTAGAGATTATGCAGGAAGGAACTGATATTACGCTTGTTACTTACGGTTCAAACTGTACCATTGCAGAAGCTGCGATACAAGAACTTATGACCATGGGTATTAGCGTGGAATTGATTGATGTACAGTCTCTTATTCCATTTGACTTAAACCATGATGTAGTAGCAAGCTTAGCGAAAACAAATACCTTGGTTATCCTAGATGAGGACGTACGTGGCGGTGCTTCTGCCTTCTTGATGCAACATATTTTAGAAGACCAGAAGGGCTATCAGTATTTAGACGGTGCTCCGGTTACCATAACCTCCAAAGATCACAGACCGGCCTTTGCATCTGATGGCGACTACTTCTCTAAGCCTTCTCACGACGACATCGTAGAAAAATTGTATGCTGTAATGCATGAAAAAGATCCCAACACCTATCCCGCACTTTAATGGCGACACCCAAGATTTTTCCAAACACCGTCGCAGGAGTATTAGAAGCGTTGGAAATGTCCTTTGGGAAGGGGCTTTACGCGGACAAGGTTGTAGAAAAGTTATTGCGTCAAAATAAGAAATGGGGCTCACGAGATCGAAGTTTCGTTGCCGAACATACCTATGAAATGGTGCGCTGGTGGGGACTTCTTTGGGGACTTTTAGGACAAGAACCTACGACAAAACGGAAAGACCTTCAAAAGCTCTTTGGGATATACTGGCTTTGGCGTGGCTATGAACTTCCGGATTGGCCTAAGTTTGATGCCATACGAGATGTCAATATAGATGAACGTCTGAGTAGCTTAAGTGGAACCGCGACCTTAGAGAGCTATTCAGAGTGGTTTGATATTGAAGCTAGAGCGCAATTGGGGTCCAAATGGGATACGATCGCTAAGGCTATGAACATTCCTAATTCCGTCAATCTACGAGTCAATGTTCTTAAATCTACTACTCAAGAGGTCCTAGATGAGCTAGAGGCGGCGGGATTAAAAGCAACGGTTCATCCTATATTTCCAGAGGCTCTATTATTAACGGGACGTCCTCGATTGAATAATCTTGAGGGGTTTAAAACGGGTAAGTTTGAAGTGCAAGACGCAGGTTCTCAGTCTATAGCACCATACTTAAGTCCTAAGCCAGGAAGTATAGTTATCGATGCATGTGCAGGTGCTGGAGGTAAAACACTGCATCTTGGTGCGCTTATGCAAAATAAAGGCACTCTGATTGCAATGGATGTAGAAGGCCGTAAATTAGGTGAGCTCCAAAAACGTACGCAGCGCAGCGGGCTCAGCATTGTTAAGACAAGAGCTTGGGAAGAACCGGGAATATTAGAGGAGTTGTCGAACACAGCCGACCATGTACTTTTAGATGTTCCCTGTTCTGGTACTGGAGTGATTAAAAGAGAACCTGATACAAAATGGAAACTCCAACCAGAGCATTTGGAACGCTTGGAATCGGTCCAATTCAGCATCATTCGCGATTATTCAAATTTGCTTAAAATAGGTGGTACTATGGTTTACGCCACTTGCAGCATACTCCCTAAAGAAAATCGTCATCAAGTGGATGCTTTTTTAGCACATCCTGCAGGAGCTCAGTTTGAATTACTAGAAGATCAAACGGTAGATCCGTCAGAACACAATGATGGTTTTTATATGGCCCGCTTAAGAAAACTCGCATGAAGACCACGGAATCCACATCACTCTACGATGGATTAGAGCACATGAGTGCTCTAGAAATACTGAGGGGTATTAATGCTGAGGATACAAAAGTAGCAAAGGCTGTATCCGTTGTTATTCCAAAGATTAACATTTTCGTAGAAGCGTTAGTAGCGCGCATGAAGATGGGCGGTCGTTTGTTCTACATTGGTGCCGGTACATCTGGTCGATTAGGCATTTTAGACGCGAGCGAATGTCCTCCTACTTTTGGTGTAGACCATGAAACTGTTATTGGTCTCATTGCAGGCGGAGATTCCGCCATACGTAAAGCTGTAGAACATGCGGAAGATGATTGGAAAGGTGCGTGGAAGGATTTACTTCCCTACTCGCTGACACAGAAAGATACAGTCGTCGGCATCGCCGCTAGTGGAACCACGCCATATGTTATCGGCGGTCTAGAAGAAGCTCAGAAATACGGACTTTTAACGGCTTGCATAACTTGTAACGAAGGTGCACCAATAGCAAAGGCAGCGGAGCATCCTATTGAGGTGGTAGTAGGCCCTGAGTTTGTAACCGGTTCTACCCGCATGAAGAGCGGAACTGCCCAAAAGATGGTGCTAAATATGATTTCAACAAGTGCCATGATACTATTGGGAAAAGTTGAAGGGAATAAAATGGTAGATATGCAACTGTCTAATGCTAAACTTGTGGAACGAGGAACGCGCATGATTGTTGAAATAACAAAAGTTTCACCAGCTCTAGCAGAAGAAATGCTGTTGTTACATGGAAACGTACGAGCTGCGATAACGGCAATACAACATACTAATGAGTAAGAGTAATCAAGACGAGATTGTAGCGGGTCTATTCAAGCTGGCGTGGTCCTTCCCTTTTATATTTTTAGGTCCTGCCTTGTTTATTGGTAAAGGAACCTCCGGAGCTTGGTACTGGACGGTACTTTCTATAGTGCTAATGCTCGGTGGTATTGCCTTTATAGCCTTGGGCTTACGACAAATTCTTCGCGGATTTTTTGGAGACTAACTACAATAGTTTGGTCACACGAAGGACTTGCATACGTCCTCCCCTTTCAATGTATAAGAAATAGGTTCCTGCAGCAATAGTTTCTCCAGGTGCCCACAGTGCCTTATATCGCTTAGATTCCAATGTAGCGGTGGCTACTGTCCTTTGGTAGAGGTCCCGTAGTTCTAAATGGATGGGTAAGGATTCGCCGTCGGGAAGAAATAATGTGATGTAATCTGGAAATGGATTAGGATATACGACGATTTCCGGTAATTCGCCGTCTACAACTGCAGAAAGGTATTGGCGCGCAAAATCTAAATTTGGAATACCATAACCAATTCTAGGGTTGTGTTGGTAGTAATGTGAAGCGCTAATTTCAAGGGCCTTTATCACTTCTTGAGCCGTTGCATTCGGCACTGTGCTCCATAAACAAGCCGCTGCCCCTGCTACTATGGGTGAACTGAAACTGGTGCCATTTGCATAAGCTAGCGTTCCGTCTGACCGGTACACAACCGCCCCTTCACCACGAGCGCTTACATTGGGCTTAACTCTTCCGTCGACGGTATATCCACGAGAACTAAAATTGCTTGCCATACCATATTGAGTGACACTCCCAACGGTCAGAATACTATCTGCATCTGCAGGGAAAGTGATCTTATCCCAACTGCTCCCACCGGCATTACCTGCACTGGTCACTACTAGCATTCCTGTCCGCGCGGCAGCAACCGCCCCTAGCGATATAATTGAGGTACGTCCGTCTAAATCTGCCACAGTATAGTCGTCTGCGGGATCATCAAACGTACTGTATCCTAAAGATGAATTAATGATATCTGCACCAATAGAATCCGCAAACTCTGCTCCTGCAATCCAATTAAACATCTCCTCAGGCGTTTCACTGAGCTCCTTTTCTGTTTTGATTAAAGCGTACGAAGCTTGTGGAGCTGTGCCAATAAAAACCTCCGGTTGATAGGACGCCATGGTGCTCAACACACTAAATCCGTGCGATGACCCTTGGTAGACATTGGTGCCTCCCTCTACGAAATTTCTTGTGGTGGTTGTTTTTAATTGGTCACTTATCGTAATAGAATTTGCGCCTACGAAACCTGCGTCTAAAACCGCTATGAGCATTCCTTCCCCTAATGCCACAATTTCGTCATATCCGTTATCACTATGGACATGCAAACTGTGCAATGAGATCTGCTTGGTCTGACTTTCAGAATAACCATATGGCAATTCGATAATTTCTTGCTGAGACATTCCGCCTCGTATAGGGATTATACTTTCTACAAAATCCAACGACATCAGTTGCACTAATTCTTCGGGAGTCGCTTCGACGTAAAGCATATTCAACCACTTACTCGCCGGTCCTTTATGACTTACAATGGATTTTATTTTAGAAAGATAGGTTCGCTGTATCGGGACATCAGTCTTTGATAATTCTATTCCTTGTTTTGAGCGACGTTCTACAGCTCTATTTGACAAGATGCTGCTCGGGTTAAGCGTATCTATCAAAACTGATTTAGGGATGAAAGAAACGGCATAAGGAGATGCCAATTGCTGGGCCCATAGGCCTGAAGTACTAAAAAGAAATAGTATGACCGCTATTTTGAAGCTTCTTCTCATTCTGCGATAGTTCCTGAACCTATTAGCTCTTCTCCACTGTACCATGCTGCAAATTGTCCAGGAGTTATGGCCTTTTCTGGCGTTTCGAAAGCAATGTAAATGCCCTCTTCTTCTCTGTGTAAGGTCGCTTTTACAAGCGGCTGACGGTAACGAATGCGAACATCATAAGTACACGTATCTCCGACTTCTAAACTTAAATCTTCTCGAACCCAATGTACTTCTGACGTTTTTATAAATAGGGCGTCCCTATACAAGCCAGAGTGGTCTTCGCCCTGACCTACGTAAATGGCATTGTACGTAGTGTTTACGCCCAACACAAAGAGCGGTAGCGGGCTGCCGCCAATACTCAAGCCTTTGCGCTGTCCAGTAGTATAATAATGTGCACCATTGTGTTTACCACGTTTGAAACCGTGTTTTGGATGAAAATCGAACGGCGCTGCCTTCTCTACTAATGTTGTTCTGGGTACTCGAAGAATATCAGCATCACGCGGTATTTCCCATACATTGCCTGTTTTAGGCTCCAGCTTTTGCTGAAGAAAATCCGGTAATCGTACTTTCCCTATGAAACAAAGCCCCTGTGAGTCTTTTTTCTCAGCGGTCACTAAGTCTGCTTCTTTAGCAATCTCCCTTACCTCAGATTTTTGAAGATGGCCAATAGGGAAAAGAGCCTTAGCTAATTGGTCTTGTGATAATTGGCATAAGAAATAGCTTTGATCTTTATTAGGGTCCAGGCCACCTAACAGACGGTGCACTTCTTTACCTTGATCCACAACGGTCTCTTTACGCACGTAATGTCCTGTGGCAACATAATCTGCACCAATGGATAGCGCAGTTTTCAAAAAAAGGTCAAACTTTATTTCGCGATTACAAAGGACATCTGGATTTGGCGTACGACCGCGTTCATATTCGCTGAACATATAATCTACTATACGTTCTTGATAAGGAGCGCTCATATCAATCACTTGAAACGGAATGCCCAACTTATCAGCTACCATCATGGCATCATTGCTATCCTCTACCCACGGGCATTCGTCATGGATGGTGACGGATTCATCCACCCAATTGCGCATGAACAGCGCGATGACATTGTACCCTTCTTCTTTAAGGAGATGAGCTGTGACGGAACTATCTACCCCACCACTAAGTCCAACAACTACTGTTGTATCACTTTTCTTTTTCTGTGTCATAGATGGTTTCACTTTCCAATTCTCCGTAACGGTAATCCTCTTTACGTTCTACTTTATTCTCTTCGAAATAATACCAACTTCCGTGCTTCTTATCCCTTTTGTAAACTCCTTTGGCTAATAATTTGCCTTCTTCATCAAAATAGGTGCATTCACCGTTCAGTTGATCGTCCACATAAATTCCCTTCGTGCGCAGCTTCCCGTCTTCCCATTTCCTGAGCCATACGCCCTCTTGCGCACCGTTTTTGAACGTTTTCTTCTCGGCCAATTTACCGCTCTCGTAGTAGGTTATTTGGTCCCCATCTAAGACACCTGCAGCATATTCTTCACTTTGAGTGAGGATGCCTTTTTTATCGTAATAGCGCCAAGTACTATCACGTAATTGGTTCTTATATATTCCTTCCGCTTGTAGTACTCCATTGCTATGGTAAGCTTTTGCATAACCTATTCCTGACTCCTTCCGGTAAATGATTTCGGACATCTTTCCTCCTTCGCGTTCAAAGTAGTAGATGAAAGTTCCCACAGGAACATTGTTCTTGAAATACCCTTCATAGCGCTTCTTTCCAGATTCGTATGTCTTAACCCATTTGCCTTGTTTAAGCCCCTTCTCGTCGGTATGGTTTACTTGCGCAAAAGTGCTTGCACCAATTAAAAAAGAAAGAATCAGTAAAAAATTTCTCATAGTACAAAGTTACTCTCTTACCACAACGAAACAGGTAAGGATTGAATTAGTTCCACACCAAAATATACGGGACTGTAGGTGCCGCCTGGGAAGTATTTTTGTCTGAGGTTCATTTTGAGATTTGATAAGGGGCCAATTTTACATTCCACCTGTACTCCAGGTGCAATCATCAGGCCAGAACCCACCTCTATTCCACCACCACCAGCAATGCCAGAAGTCAGGTCCACACCGTACCTGAAAGTCTCTCCATTTCTCATGAACGCTGCACTGAACAACCCCTCTGCATAAGCACCGTAACCACCACTGGCCGCCCAGAACGTATGACCATAGGCATCCAATGAAAAATTCTCATTGCTCCAGGCCTCAATGCCTAGCCCCATGGTTATACCTGACATAGGATTATATGAATTGCCGTTTCGATCCAAACCGGGAGAACGCTGTTGACCCGCTCCAGCCAAGACTTTTAAGGCTACCTCGCGTGAATCATTATAAGTATAGTCTACTCCTTTCCTATGAAAACCTAAGGAGCTCTTGAAATCTATATGCCGGCTGTACGAAACAAACGGAATAGAAGCTTCATCGCTTAGCGCCGTCCATTGTCCTACGCTGAATTGATGCCCGCCAATCTGGGCCCCAGCACTTACCATAGTGGATATACCCCCACCTGTGTATACACCGCCACCACCGCCGGATCCTAGGTGCGTACGAAAGAAGAGGCGTTGTGAAGGGGTATTAAATCGTAGCCCCATGGAGTAATTCATGTACCCATCAATGCTACCCAATGCACCTGCCCCTAATTGAAGTTCACCCCCAACGGTATGATTGGTGTTCAAATACTGCCCAACACGCACACCTGCATAAGCACTTTGCACCGGTTCACTGTTGCGGGAAGCATCTTCCGGACCTAAAAACCAAAGCCCCGTGACCAATTCAAAATAGGTCGGATAATAGCTGTTATGGTCGCTATATTCTATTCGATAAGGCAATACATATGTGTAGCCGATGGATATATGATTCGAGGTAATGGCTCCTGAAGGAAAATTAATGTGATTGTAGGCTACATCCACAAACCCGTATTTACTCTTAACAGACATACCTGCATACCCACGGTACATTAACCCATTTCCGTCCGGGGCACCTGCACCTCCTCCTGAGGCTATAGATCCGCCTATTTGAGCGAATACCCATGGACGTAAATATTGATAAACACCTCCTGTAAATCCGAAGGCATAGAAACCACCATAATTACCCAAAATGGCACTTTGGGTCTCTAAACCCCCAGAGATCGAGGTTTTTGTCTTCGTATAATCCTTGACTAACTCAAAGCGCTGGGTCACCCACATCATATCATTAGAAGATTCCAACGGCTCAAACATAAGAGTCATGGAAGTCCCCTGACACATAGCGTATTGATGGGCTACAACGAAAAGTAGGAGTGCTAACCTGCGCATCAGAATTGGGTGTTAAAAGGGATATTAAAGGTCATGCCCAATTGCCACCCGTAGGTAGGAAATGCCTGAGAGGAATATACGTTGTAGATACCGCGAGCTGTAACATCCCAATAATCGTTTACAGGTATTTCAAAACCCGCATTGACAAAAGCTAGCGCGGCAGCGCCCCATAGGTTAATTCCACCGCCTGCTCCGGCGCCCACCTGCGTCTCGACAAACCAAATATTTGGCTGAAGGCGCAAGCCAAACAAACCTTCTGCATAGGCACCTCTGCCGTCTGTAAAGGCCCAGTAACTCTCCCCCCGCAGCTGGACCATACCTTTTCTGTATAGCCGGAAAGCTATGCCCAGGTTTGAGAAGCCATCTTCGCCGAGATACGTTCTGACCCCGTTTTCAATACTGAGATTCATCGGCGTGAAGCCGTTTTCATTTTGAGTACTGGTGAAATTAAAATCGGTACCCAAATGAAGGCCCGTAAAACTAAAATAGAATGGACCATCGATCCATTTGAGCACGCCGCTACTTAGGCCCATAAACTTTCCACGGTAATGCCATTGCAATTCCCCTTGAATTCCTGCAAGTACTCCTCCTCCGGCTGGTGCGCGTCCACCACCACCCGTTCCTAGGTTGATTTCTGCTAATGTTCGGAAGTTCCCAAAGTCGCTATAAATACCATAGCCACCGTACACATCCATATATCCTCCTAAATCCGTGACGGCCGCAGTGAGGTAGACGCTTTTATACATGTGGTCATCAAAAAGTCGACCACCGACACCGACAAACGCAGTGTTTCTATCGTGCTGATTCCAGATGGAATACATTGCGTTTGTGAATATCTGTGCTTCAACCAATGCATAAGGCGAACGACTAAAATCTTGAGATAAACTTAGGCTAACCATTGGGCTCCATCCTTGAATAATGCCGGTGCTGACGTAACTGTATTGACCACCAAGTCCAACATTAAATTGCCCGATCGAGTAATCTAACATTGCAGCGGTTGTTAAGAAGCCTCCTGAACCGTCATTGCTTTCAGCACCTCCCCCAGAAGTGAACATCAATTTTGGGTGGAGGTTGAGCGCATTAGTTATTGGAATTCTACTACCTGCTTGGTAACCAAAGGTGTAATAGCCTGCCCGGGTGCCGACAGCAGCGTTATTCAGACGTATACCTAGGTAATTTGGTCCACCATTGATGTGATAATTTGCAGCAGTCCCGATGAAGCCTATAGCACCTCTAGGCGCTTCCACCACTTGCAAGTAATCAAAATCAATACTAGTGGATTGCGAGAATCCCGTCAAAAATTCGCAGGCAAAAAACAGAATGAATAGCTTTGCTCGTATGAAGTTTCGAAGAATCATAAAGGTATTGGTCTTGCTTAGTTTAGTGAGCATTAAAGTTAATGCGCAAGAGGCTAGCGATTCCGCTGTTGTGGAAGAAATCGTTGTTTTCTCAACGAGAGGGATCAATCCTTCCGGTGCACGCTATCATTTAGACGGCTGTAGGTATCTGAAAAATGGACAAATAAAGGTGGATGAACGTCAAGCGCTTAACCGAGGACTTCTGCCTTGTTCGGTTTGTTTGCCAGATCGTGCGAGTGCTTTACCATTCTTACGGACTAAAAACACTGAATCTCGACCAAAAGCCTTTCGTAAATGTGTTTTTAAAACTAAGACCGGTGCGAAGTGTGAACGAGAAGCCCTACCTGACCACAGGTATTGTGAGTTGCACAAAAGCCGGGCAAACAAGCCCAAAGGAAGGCGCTAATAAATTGATTAAAACCTAAACGAAAAAGCCCCGAGAGCGATGCTCTCGGGGCTTTCTTTCTGTTGGCGATCCGGACGAGACTCGAACTCGCGACCCCAAGCGTGACAGGCTTGTATTCTAACCAACTGAACTACCGGACCGTATTCTTGATTGGGTTGCAAATGTAATAGCGTTTTTGAAATCTACAACACCTTTGAGCAAAAAATAATCGTCTTTTTGAAACTTTCTGATTCTTTCGAAAAAAGCCCAATGTAGTTTCTTAGGTTTGAGGGAAATATGTTAGAATGAAAACAGCGGTAATTCTTGCGGGAGGAAAAGGGACTAGACTTGCAGAGGTTAGATCGGACGTACCCAAACCTATGATGCCTGTGTTAGGCAAGCCTCTTTTGGCTTACCAAATAGACTTACTCAAAGCGCATGGCTTTACTACGGTGTGGCTCATTGTAAATCACATGTACGAGCATATTGAATCTTATTTCTCAGACGGTAAAGACTTTGGGGTTGACATCAAATATTACGTTGAAGAAAAGCCATTAGGCACAGTTGGCGGAGTGAAAGCTATTGAAGCACAGTTAAAAGAACCATTTCTGGTACTCTACGGGGATGTTTTAATGGATATGGATCTAAGTAGACTCGTGGCTTTCCATCACAATAAGAATGCGGACGCCACATTAGTAGTGCATCCAAACGACCACCCATACGACAGCGACTTATTAGCCGTTGATAACGAAGATCGGGTGACGGCCTTCTATGCAAAACCGCATCCAGAAGGTTTACGCTACAGAAACCTAGTGAATGCAGCAGCCTACGTTTTTGATCCTGTCGTGCTTGAACATTTGGAACCCGGGGTAAAAGCGGACTTTGGAAAAGACATCTTCCCTACCCTTCATTCAAAATTAAATGTGTTCGCCTACAATACGCCTGAATATCTAAAGGATATGGGTACACCGGACCGATTAGAAAAGGTTGAAGAGGCCCTGAAAAGTGGAAAGGTCGCTGCACGTAACCTAAATAACAAACAACGGTGTGTTTTCCTTGATCGCGATGGTGTTATTAATATCGATACAGACCTTATCGACCGACCGGAAGATCTAGAATTGTACCCGTATGCCGCTTCCAGCATCCGCAGACTAAATAAGATGGGCTTCTTAGTGGTCGTGGTGACCAATCAAAGTGTGATTGCCAGAGGACTTTGCACCATGGCTACGCTTGATGAAATCCATAAAAAGATGGAAACAGAATTAGGGCAAGATGGGGCTTTTGTTGAGGCGATCTACTATTGCCCACACCATCCGCACAGTGGGTATGAAGGTGAAATTAAAGAGTTTAAAGTTGAATGTAGTTGTCGCAAACCTAAGCCAGGTATGTTACTAGAAGCTGCGGACCGATTCAATATTGACTTAACGCAAAGTTACCTTGTAGGAGATAGTCCAAGGGATATCGAAGCCGGTGCTAATGCAGGAGTTGAAACCATTCGAGTAAAAACTGGTCACGGTTTAAAGCCGCATACTACAGTGCCTAAACACTACGTCGAAGATCTCGTATCTGCGGTCGACCTTATTGAGAATCAGTTTTTGAAGGCTTAGTTAAGCTATTAAAGTCCTTTTTGAATTGGACACCCACACCTTGTGTATAAGGACCTGTACTTTGGAGTAAAGGATCATTACGATTGCTTCTGTTGAACGCTTTAAGCACTACATTACCCTGCTTTGAGATGTCCAGTGTTACTTCCGTATCTCCAAGTAATAAAGTTGAGGCCTGCTCCTGTCCTATTGGCACGTCAAAAGACGATTGCAGCTTTAATTTTCCGTCAAAGAAATTTTTAGACACTCCAAGATTAAGATTATCGCCTTGGTTTCCAAAGTTGGTCAATGGGTTCGCGCCTGTGGTGTAATCAAAGTCGACAGTAACATACTGACCTATTCCCGCCGCCAACCAACTGCCAAACTCACTCACAAGGAGTTCAGAGGTGGTGTTACCGAGCGAAGATTCGAAATTTATACTCTCTTGAATGGCCAGATTTTGTTGGAAAAAATCGCCCAACATTAGGAGCGAAAATGCTTGATAGTGAAGCGCTTCCTCGTTTAAAAAATGACGATTTAGTTCTTGCTGGTAGGAAGCAGGACTTTCCGGTAATTCGAGGGCAAAATTTATTTCGGGAGAAAGTAGAGGACCCGACAGCGCAATAATTAGATCTACAGGAACTTTCTCATTATTGTAATTCGCGCTGGTTACTAATCCTGTGAGATCCGTTTGAACGCGGTATACGGCTTTTAAGTCAAGCTCGGCTTGATAGACATCGCCGCTCCATGATATGGTCCCCCCGGGTAAAAGTTGGAATTGCTTGTTAATGATGTTTTGAAGGGTGAAAAGGTAATCCCCTTCTTGAACAGTATAAACACCATAGAGCTCAACACTCTCATCTTCAAGAATTTTCAATCGCATTGAGCCGCTGCCTTGTGCACGAATTATATCTCCCAATACTTCGTCTAGAACCAATTCTATTCTAGCCTCTGGGGTTACTTCTATTCCCAAATCTGCACTAAAATAGTCCGTGACTCCTGTAAAAGTAGGCGGAACTACTGACGGCAATTCTGAATCTACAAATCGGATAAAACTTGGCAATTCCACGGCAGTTGGATTATCCATTGGAATTTTAAGCACGGTCCCTTCTTTTGTGGTGGCTTGAACATTCAGTTGCAATTGTTCTACAGGACCTACTAAATCCATCGTTCCCGCGGCGACAGCCCTACCGTAGAACATATCCTCAGCATTTCGCGGCTTATTCATCGCAAGCAAACTATCTGTAGACAAGTGAATATCTAGGCCGAATTCGCTCAACTGGCGATGCAATATAGAGCCCCATGCCAAAGCCTTGGTTTGGTCTATCCTTGAGACCAATCCAATTGAATCTAATTGGAATCCTTCATGAGTTATTGAAATTGAGGATTCTTCCACTACCGCGAATTGCGCGCCCAACAAAGGGATTTCAATCTCCCCTTGATGCCAGTACACCTCTCCTCTTGATTCCCAACTATTTAGTGGTCCATAAATCTGCAAACCTCCTTCTAAGCTGCCCGCCAAACCGGCTATGGATTCATGAAAGAATGGGTTCAAAGAAGCTACATTTAAGGAAGCTAGATTAAGACTGATATCTAGATCGTCCATTGAGGTGTTGTAGTGGCCTCTAGTAGATAAATACGTCTTGGTGCCATCCAGTAACTGACCTTGAACATAAATGTCTGACCGTGAAAGGTCGTAACCAATTTGACCATCAAACGCACCGTATTCAATGCCGTTAAAGGTTAGACCAGTAATTGAAGTCTTCGCTGTCCAACGTAAAGAAGAGTCCTCAAGGAATTGAAGTTCTGCGGCGTAAGATCCACCTAAAACAGCTTCTGGGGTTCGAATTAAATAATTTAAAGGCCGTGCATTTAGTTCAGCAACAATGGTAGCCTTAGACGAAACTTCTTCATCGAAGGTAAACGTACCGTCTAAACCTAAAGCGCCGGCACCGCCTCCGAACTGCAAGCCTGCGACCTCTATGAAGTTGGAATTCCATGAAATATTCTTGGAAGTAACCAGTTTAAAGGTGTCTAAACCAATATTGAAAATGCCGTACTCAAAATCAGCACTGCCCGGTGTATACTTGAATGCACCAGTAAATTGACTTGGAATACTATCCTCTATTGCGCCTGATAAACGAACGCTACGGTTCTTTCCTATGCCGTGCGATTCTGCTTTAAGTCCATCGATAGTTATTTCATTCACACGTGCCTGGTCCATCGAAGCTAAGGCATCAAAATAGTCACCTTGGTGAAGTACCGTTACATCTAGGCCCGATAAGGTATAGTTGTCATAAGATCCGGAATGAACTGCCCCATCGAGCGACCAGGTTCGTCCTACATTATTGTAGTCCCATTTGAGTGTGCTTCCGGCTTCTACCGTTAAAGGCAAGTGTAATAGATCGGCCAACCAATTCACCTCACCCACCCTTAGATAACCTTCTAGTTTCGCTTTTGGCCAAACTTTCACAGAACCATCATCGTATGAAGAGGCTAGAATAACCTTAGCGACTTCAGGCAATAGTTGGAAATTCCAGTGACCTACGAGCCGACCATTGGCGACATCACTTTGTACTACTAGAGAACGGATGCCGTTTTCAAGACCGTGCTCTGCGAAGAATGAACGCAGGATTACAACATCATTTGGCCGTTGCAATACAACTTCATTGGCTGAAAAGTTACCCGTAGAATTTTCAAGATAATTAAGGCCAAATAAACCGCTAATGACCTGGCCAGTATCCAACGGATCAAATAAATCTAAACCCACCGCATGTACCTCTAGATCCATGATGTAATCGCCAACATCTCTCACCACAAAACCTTCCAGATCTAGAAGGGTGTCTAAACAAGATAGCCAAATAGAATCTTTTAAACCATTATGATGCAAGTCAAAGCTTAATCCTCTGCTTGTATGCGTGGAGAATTGGAGCTTAGGGAAAACTCCGGTGGCTACCCAGTTATTCTGAATCACCGCCGTAATATTGGGTTTCAATGCCGTTTTAAAAGTAAGCGCTTCAAGGTTCGTTAGCCCCGTTTCTGTAATGTATGCATTAACAAATGCCGCGGACTCTAAATCTTTGAAATTAAGAGTGTATTTCGCTGAATTTGAGCGAACTTTCGCATCGACGTTGACTATTTCTCCCTTTTCTAAAGTCCCTGTTATGTGCAGGTTGCGAGGAATAAAGTTCGTAGGTAGATTCTTAGGAAAATGCTTTTGAGCGCCCTCTAGGATGTTCGTAGTAATGGTAGCTGCAAACCTGGTAGAAAGGGCACCCTGTAAGGTAGCCGCTCCTGAAATAGTTGCGTTGTTAAATGAGATAGTGCTTGATAACGAATCGAAATGGTATAACGAACATTGAACACCATAGTCGAGTGGTAGCTCATATTCTAACACTTCGGCGGGCAGCCATTTGTTCGTCTCATTAAAACCCAAAGCACCGTTAAAGACTATTGCTTCACCAGTGCCTTCTATAGTGCCCTCGAGCCGACCAAAGCCAGCCGCATCAATATGAGCATATCCACGAACCGAATCATTACCTAATTCAATGCTTTGCATGGTCGCTAGCAACTGTAGAGTATCCCACACGGATCTCAACTGCAAGGACTCAATCTTGAGCCCCTGCTCAAAATGAAACCCGGTGCAGTTTATCGCTACTGATGGGAATGTCGTATCTCCTGTAAGTTGTAAATCGGGTAAAGTAATCTCACCAGCGGCTAAGGAGAAATTTGTATTCGAAGAACTACTTTGTCCTTCTTCCAATAACGATTCCAATGCCTTTAGATTTACTACTAAACGCTCACCTTTTATAGAGTTAGTCTTCCATCCGTTTGAAAAAGAGAGCTCCATTACTTCGATCTTTCGACTTGCAAGAAGAGTGTCTGTTGCTGTGTAGAGATGTAAGGGCCTTATGCCGAAAGAATTCGGAAAGATGTAATCAAAACCCTGAAAATCAGAAGACAACTGCATACGTTCAAGGTGCGGCTCCACATATCTATTCCAAATACTGCGTTGCACGGCAGTGGAATTAATAAAAAAAATTCCAGCTAAAATGACGGTCACCAATGAGACCAATAGGCTGATGCGGATATTTTTACCCAGCACACGTGATCTTTGCTGTATTTTTGACTCATTCATGCAAAACGCACCTTACATATTAGCAATCGAAAGTTCCTGCGACGATACGAGCGCCGCCGTCCTCATAGGTAATAAAGTATTATCTAATGAGGTTGCCTCTCAGGGAGTTCACGAAGCTTTTGGAGGAGTGGTTCCTGAATTGGCTTCAAGAGCACACCAACAGCACATCGTACCTGTAGTCGATCGCGCTCTAAAGGTAGCAAATATCAAACCTCACGAGCTACATGCCATAGCATTTACTAACGGACCTGGTCTATTAGGCAGTTTGCTGGTGGGCACCTCGTTTGCAAAAAGTATGGCCCTTGCCTTAAACATCCCTTTAATACCCGTGCATCACATGCATGCACACGTTTTAGCACATTTGATTGATGGTGCACACGAAACACCTATCTCCTTTCCATTTCTCTGTTTGACTGTCAGCGGTGGCCACACACAGATCGTGGAGGTTCAGTCGGTGAATTCAATGACAGTTTTAGGTGAAACCATTGATGATGCCGTCGGAGAAGCGTTCGACAAAGCTGCGAAAATATTAGGGCTGCCCTACCCCGGAGGTCCACACATTGATCGTTTAGCGAAACTAGGTAATCCAACTTTCATGTCTTTTAATAAGAGTGATCTGCCCGATTACAATTACAGTTTTTCCGGTATGAAAACGAGCTTTTTGTATGCACTTCAAAAGGAGATGAAACGGAATCCTAATTTTATCAAGGATCATTTAAATGATATCTGTGCAAGCTACCAAAGTGCGCTAATAAAGGTCTTAATGAAAAAGGTTGAGGCTGCTCAAAAATTTACCAATATTTCTAATTTCGCCATAGCGGGCGGTGTTAGCGCAAATAGTGGATTGCGAGAAGCGCTAACCGTGTGGGGAGCAAAAAATGATATTGCCATCTACCTTCCTCCCTTTCAATACACTACTGATAATGCTGCGATGATCGGAGTCGCTGGCTACTATCAATATTTAGATGGAGTAAATGCTCCGTTAAGTACTAGCGCTCAGGCTAAAATTAAATTTTAGTGAAGTTCGTTTTTGCTATTGTGTAGACCAATTAAGTGTCTTTTATTCGCGCCATGAAAAATAAAATTACGGTTGGAGCCACGGCTAAGGTCAACTTACCTGAATTAGGGGTATATAATCTGTCGGCCAGAGTAGACTCTGGAGCAGCAAGCTGTGCGATAAGTGCCTCTTATATAGAGATATATGAGGATACTGACGGGCCAAAACTAGCCGTGATTCTCTTTGATCCAGACAATCAATTTTATACGGGTGATAAGCTGATTTTTGACGATTTTATCTTGCGGAACGTTCGAAATTCGTTCGGTTCAAAACAAGAACGTCCAATGATAGAAACTGAAATTGTGGTTAATAAAATGACCCACACTGTATTGATTGGTTTTTCGAACCGTTCAAAACTTACCTATGATATGCTCCTAGGTCGTAACTTACTTGAACTAGGCTTTATCGTCGACGTCACTAAATAATTTAAAATGAAATTAGCTATTCTAAGCGCCAACCCATCATTGTACAGCACAAATAGGCTGGTAGAAGCGGCACAGAAACGTGGACATGATGTCGATGTGATCAATCACAATCATTGTTATGTAGGTATGGAAACCAACAATAACAATGTGTATTTAGGCGATCATGAATTGGTTGATTACGATGCAATTATTCCAAGAATTGGCGCATCTGTAACCTTTTATGGAAGTTCTATTATCCGCCAATTCGAAGTTAAACACGTGTATACCACGCTTAGCTCACTGGCGCTTGTCCGAAGTCGGGACAAACTCCGTGCAACACAAGTGCTTGCTAAAAATGATATTGGCATTCCTAAAACCGTATTTGCGAAACAGCCGCGCGACGTTCAGAATCTGATCAAAACCGTAGGAGGTCCCCCGCTGATTGTCAAATTACTGGAGGGAACACAAGGATTAGGTGTGGTTCTGGCAGAAACAAAGACGGCAGCAAAAAGTGTGATTGAGGCATTTTATGGTCTTAACGCTAATATTCTAGTTCAAGAGTTTATTAAGGAAGCGGGTGGTTCAGACATCCGCGTAATCGTAGTTGGCGGGAAAGTTATTGCTGCTTATAAACGTCAGGGACAAGAAGGTGAATTCCGTTCTAACCTCCACCGCGGGGGCGAAGGTGTTAAAGTGACCTTAACTTCGAAAGAAAAAAAGACAGCTATTGCGGCCACCAAAGCATTAGGTTTGAATATCGCAGGTGTGGATATGTTACGAAGCGAGCGCGGTCCTCTCGTTCTGGAAGTGAACAGCTCGCCTGGTTTTGAAGGAGTTGAACGTGTTACAGGCGTTGATGTAGCGGACCAGATTATTACCTTCGTAGAAAAGCAAATAGAAAGACCCATTGTGAAGACAAAGGATAAAGTTGGCGTTTAATTGCAACTCTTCTACGGACATATCGAAGCGGAGAGGTTTTACTTACATGAAAGTGAAATCAATCATTGCACACGTGTTTTGAGAAAAGGTGAAGGTGATACCATCCACTTTATTACTGGCGACGGAAACTTGTATCTCGGCGCTATAGAAACGGTGAATAAACGCTCTGTAGAAGGTTCTTATACAGTAGATCAAGAGCAATGGGGTCAAGTTCCATATGAGTTAACAGTTGCCGTCGCACCCACAAAGAATATGGATCGATTTGAATGGTTCATTGAAAAGTCTATTGAACTAGGTGTTACACATATTATACCCCTGCGGTGCGAGCGCAGCGAACGTAAAATCATAAAAGAAGAGCGACTATTTAAAGTCGCACTCAGTGCTACAAAGCAAAGTTTGAAAGGTAAGCTTCCTCAGATAAGCCCTCTTATTCCTTTCAAAGATTTCCTTCAATTGAACCTGGAAGGCACGCGCTGTATCGCTCATTGTGATGATAGTGAGCGAACCGCTTTTACGGAATTGGTTCGTAATCAAAAACTAGTCGTATTGATTGGGCCTGAAGGTGATTTTACCGCAGAAGAAGTTCTTGCTGCGGAAAATGCTGGATTTACACCCATTCATCTGGGGCAGAGCCGTCTTCGTACCGAAACTGCTGCTTTAACGGCGGTTTCGATGGTGTACGCGGCGCACCTTTAACTTCCTGGAAATTCAAATCTTGGTCGAACGGGTCTTTCCAATCGTCCCACGCTACCTCTTCGTGCGGAACAGGTTGGTCGCGCAATGCCTCTATAGGTTCAGTCTTACGATAATATAGTGCCAAAAGTAGTCCTACAATGGCTCCGCTCAGGTGTCCTTCCCAACTGATCGTGGGATCGTGTGGTAAGACGCCCCAAAGGAAGGAACCGTACAAGAAAACCATGAGCATACTCTGGGCAAGCAGCTTAACATGAAGTCGGAGTATACCGCTGAAAAATATAAAGCTAACTAAAGCATAAAGCCAGGCACTTGCGCCGATATGGAAATTTGGTCTGCCTATAAACCAAAGACCTATGCCCGGCAATATGAACGCCAGTAACCAAACTCTATCAAATATTTTTGGAAATGAATAGCGAAGAAGCGTTCCAACGAAAAACAGACTGATTGCATTTGAAAAAAGGTGATTGAAATCCCCGTGAATGAGCGGAAATGTAAGAATATGCCAAACGCCGGAAAGTTGACCAGGATAGAGACCCAGCGAAGCGAAATTAGCCTGTAAGGCTTGCTCTAAACCAAAAACGAATGCCGTAAGGGCAACCCAAATGATGGGCCATAAAAACAGCCCTTTGTGAATTCCATATTTAGACCAACCTGACATAGCGAAAAGATAGTTACTTTCGAGGAATGAAACCGCTTGCAGAACAGCTTCGACCCCAATCTTTAGACCAATATCTAGGCCAAGAACATCTTGTAGGTCAAAATGGCGCATTGCGAAAAAGTTTAGAAGTTGGAAGACTGCCATCCATAGTGCTTTGGGGTCCCCCTGGAGTGGGAAAAACTACTTTAGCATTGCTTTTAGCCAAGGAACTTGAAGCGCCGTTGTATCAGCTCAGTGCAGTTAGTGCAGGCGTTAAGGATGTAAGGGAAATATTAGCAACTGCAGAAAAGAAAAATTTATTTGACAATAAACGTCCCATTCTTTTCATAGACGAAATTCATAGGTTTAACAAGGGACAACAAGACAGTCTTTTACATGCTGTAGAACGGGGTTGGATTACATTAATTGGCGCTACGACGGAAAACCCATCCTTTGAAATCAACGCTGCCCTTCTATCAAGAATGCAAGTGTATGTATTGAATTCGCACTCGAAAGCGGATTTGACCATGATGATCGATCTCGCCAATGCGACAGAATACGCCACCCAAAAGGACCTTACGATCACTGCACACGACTTCTTGATTCGTCAGAGTATGGGCGATGCAAGGAAACTTTATAACCTTGTAGAGCTCTGTTTTCAACAAGGAAAACGCGGTGTTCCTATCGATGAGGAGTTTGCACAGAATGTCCTGAGCAATGCCCAGATTCGCTACGACAAAGGCGGAGATGAACATTACAACGTCATTTCAGCCTTCATTAAATCAATTAGAGGTTCTGATCCACAGGCAGCGGTGTATTACCTCGCACGAATGATTGAAGGTGGAGAAGATGTGAAATTTATTGCGCGCAGATTGATCATTTCAGCCGCCGAAGATGTTGGCCTCGCCAATCCAAACGCCTTGATGCTCGCCAATGAAACCTTTAGTGCTGTGGAGCGCGTTGGCTGGCCTGAAAGCAGAATTATCTTGAGCCAGTGCACCATCTATTTAGCCACTTCGCCAAAATCCAATAGCGCTTATACCGCCATTGGCAAGGCGCAGAAATTGGTTCAACAAACGGGGAATCTTGAAGTGCCTGACCATCTCAAAAATGCCTCAAGTGCTTTAGCGAAAGATTTGGGCCACGGAAAAAACTATTTATATCCTCACGATCATCCAGGAGGCTTTGTACCTCAAGAATATTTGCCAAAAGAGATTCAAGGTAGTGTGTTGTGGTCGCCGGCATCAAATGGTAAAGAGCAGCAGATCAGCGCCCAACAGAAGTCAATGTGGAAAGATAAATACGAGGGTTAACGCAAGAGAACCTCTGTGCGTCTGTTCAAGGCTCTCCCCGCGTCTGTATCGTTTGAAGCCACCGGCTTGTCCATACCCCTTCCTTCCGAAGTAAGTCTCGTTGGTTGAATCCCATGCTCCACCAACCAACTCAGTACTGCCGCTGCTCTGGCCTCGCTTAATCTTTGATTGTAGGCCCGTCCACCTTGGTTATCTGTGTGTCCAATAATGGTGGCGTTCAAGTCCAAATTGTCCTCGAGCATCCGTAAGAGTGCCGTAAGTTCCTTTTCACTTTCAGGCAACAAGGTGCTTTGGTCCAATTCGAAAAGAATGTTCCGTAGTGCAAATGCCTTACCTGCAGCAATTGGAATGAGCTTGATGGTTGCCACGTTGTTCCCATGCAATGGTCTCGCGATGTAGTCCAGCTGTGAAATAACACTCGAATAGGGCAAGTATCCTTTGTGATACACGGATAATCGCACTTCTCCACCATCGGACATTAAACGGACCATACCCGTATTTTTAGCGCTGGTACCAGAAAAGAATTGGACCCCATCAACATTGAAAAGTTGCACGGAAGCATCACCAATTGAACGCAGTGTCAAACTATCTACAACCACGAGATCGTAATTATCTCTGATCTCCGGCTGAAGGTGTTTTGGCAAGTCAAACCTATACAGATCTAAAGCGCTGAGCCCATCATAACTGGGTACAATGGCTTCACCTCGATCGGAAGCGAGGTAACCAAACTGCCCACTTTTGTCGATCACCAGCGAAAACTCCTCTCCAAAACTATTGAACGGAAACCCAAGATTAATGGGGTCTGACCAGGTTGAATCATTGATGCGGGTGGACATAAAGAAATCTGAAGCACCCAACGAAGGACTGCGCTCGGATAGAAAATACAAGGTCTTCCCGTCAAAGTGCATGAAGGGACAACTTTCCCTGTCGCTGCCATTGATATTCGAAGGAAGCTTTTGTCCTTTGGACCAATTCCCTTCTTTATCCTTAGTAGACACAAAAATATCACGGTCAGCTTCCATGCTATTACTGGCACGCACAAAGTAGATAGTCCGACCATCTGGCCCTAGACTCGGTTGACTCTCCCACCGACCCGTATTAATAGAACCAGGCAGTGGCTTCGGGATTTCCCATCCATAGTTTGGATTCCAATGGCTGTAGTACAAATCGCAACTTCCTGCACCGTCCGGGCGATCACACACAGTGAGCACCATGAATTGGCCATCTGGGCTAATACAAGCAGCACCCTCGTTCAAACGAGAATTCAGATTGCCCTCAAGCGGAAAGCCGAACTTTGAGATACCATCAAGGGCAGCTTCAAAGAGGTTTTCATCGGTTGGCTTACTACCTGATATATAGCGGTGGGTATAGATGAGGTGCTCGTCTCCCCCAGTAATGGTGGGGAAATACTCTAATTCCTCGGTAGAAAAACTCAGCTTCTGGATGTTGTAATCAAAATCCGATGCTACATATTCTTCATGTTGCTGTTTTGCAAAGCGAAGGTTTTCTAATTCCAATTCGGCTCCCTCTCGACGCTCCTTCGACAAGCGCGCTATAGATAAGTAGATGTCCCATTGAGCAATGCTCTCCTCCCATTGAAACAAGTATTTATTAGCTATGCTCTTCTTTAAATAAATACTCGAAAGCTCCTTTATGTCTAATGCTTCATCGTAGTACGCAATAGCCTCTGAATACTTTCCGTTTCGAAATTTTTGATCGCCGGCATAGATATAGGGCTGGTAATAAACATCCCTACCCTTGTGCATACTCTTATTTAAATACTTCCAGCCTTGCTCTGTTTTACCGTTTCTAAATGCCTCCTGAGCCCTCTGAAAGAATTGTATTGCGCCCTTGCTCTGTCCACTGGCAGAAAAGCTTAGAAGAATTAGTGGTAAAAAGACAAATAGAAATCGGCGCATTAGAAGTATTTTTGAGGTACTACGAAGATATCTCAATCCTATTGAAAACGAAGAGAATTGCAATAACGGGTGCGCCCGCTACCGGAAAAACGACATTAAGTGCGGCTTTGGAGTCTTTAGGTTACCCCGTTTTTCATGAACAAGCACGTGAGATTATTCAACAAAGTTTGGATGACGGTACGGATATTTTGCCTTGGAAAGATCTAAATGCTTTTACCGAAGTGGTATGGCAACTGCGAAATGAACAGTATTCTAATGCTGTGTTAGGAAAAATTAATTTCTACGATCGTACTAACCTCGATGCATACGCGTATCTTATAAAAGGTGAAACGCAATTGACGGAACAATGGTCAAAGGAATTGGAGGAGATGCATTTTGATGCGGTGTTCTTTTTACCAGTTTGGCATGAGATTCATAGCCTCGATAAGCAGCGTATGGAAACGTTAGAGGATTGTATCGAAGTAGATGGCTTTTTAAAATTGGCTTATCGCGAGAAAGGCTATAATTTAATAGAAGTGCCAAGGGTCAGTGTTGAGGAGCGTGTCGCCTTTATTGAGGCACATTTATGAGTAAACAAAAGGCACTTGAGGTATTAAAAAAGTATTGGGGCTATCCTGGATTTCGAGGACTTCAAGGGGATATCGTCGAGCATTGTTTGAGCGGCAATAATACCATAGGCCTTCTTCCAACTGGCGGCGGAAAATCTATCTGCTACCAAGTTCCCGGCCTCGTTCTTCCAGGAGTAACACTAGTTATTAGTCCTTTGGTAGCACTCATGAGTGATCAACAAAAAGGGCTGGAAGATCGTGGCATTAAAAGCTATCATTTCAAAGGCACCTACTCCCCGCGTAAACTAGATGAAGCTTTCAGAAACATAAGATTTGGTCAATATAAATTTGCGTTCGTCGCTCCAGAACGACTAAATAGCGAATTATTCCAGGAATATATCAGACATGCCGATATTGGATTAATAGCTATCGATGAGGCCCATTGTATTTCGCAATGGGGTTTTGATTTTAGACCGTCGTATTTAAATGTGCATGTTTTGAGGACGCTCAAACCCGATGTACCTGTAATAGCCTTAACCGCTTCCGCGACTCCGCGCGTTAAGAAAGATTTAGCAGAGGCCTTACTCATATCAGATGCAAAGGTCTTTGAGGACTCCATTCGTAGAGAGAATCTGAACCTTCATTTAAAATTCACGCCGAATAAAGAACGTCAGCTCTTTCGTTTATTACCGCGCTTAGAAGGAACTGGTATTGTTTACGCTAAAACTCGACGCAGTTGTGAAGCGTTGGCAAGCTTACTTCAAGACGAAGGTCATTCTGCGGACTATTATCATGCTGGATTATTAACTGAGGCAAAGGAGCAGCGTCAAAGCGCATGGCTAAATAATGATCTTAGGATCATTGTGAGCACCACAGCCTTCGGAATGGGAATTGACAAAAGCGACGTGAACTGGGTTATACACTGGGACGTTCCAGACACCTTAGAAGGCTATTACCAAGAAGTGGGCCGTGGAGGCCGCGGAGGTCAAGAAGCCTTCGCATACCTACTTTATCACCAGCAAGATGTTGCACGATTACAAAAAGGGATAACGGATCTTCCAGATCCAAAAAAAGCTTTAGAGTTTTACAATAAATTTTGCAGCCGATTTCAAATTGCAATTGGCACCGGAGAAGGCACTTCCTACCCCTTCAGTATAGTTGCATTGGCCAATGATTTTAATACGAGTGTGCCGGTAGCTCTGGCCTACATAAAATTAATTCAGCAGCGAGGCTATTGGCAATTCCACGAAAGCACGCAAATTGCACCTGCCCTTGCGTTTGTAAGCACCCCCCAACAATGGGAAAAGCTACCGAAACAAGATGAGGAATTGTTGGTCCAATTATTACGATTGTATCCACACGGCATACACCAACCCGCTCGTATTCATCTTAAAAAATGTGCGGCACTTGCCATGCTTACACCTAACGACCTTGAACGTAGGCTAGAAACCCTGCAAGAAAAGGGTCTTGTTCATTATTCCCCAGAAACTACAGGCAGCGCGATAACCTTGATTGATCCAAGGCCACAGAAGAAGCATCTTCATTTTCCAAAGTCTTTTTTAGATAGTTGGCTTCAGAGTAAAGTGGAACGAGCAATGGCCATTATGGCCTTATTGAAGAGCGAAGAATGTGTTTTTATAGAATTATCGAAGTACTTTGGGCAGGATCCGGGGGAACCGTGCGGAAAATGCAGTAGATGCTTACACGACTATTATCCCGATGAGCAAAAGGTAAAACAGCTACTGATTGAAGGCAATACGGTAGACGATATTTGGTTTGATTTAAATTGTTCGGCAGATGAGCTCAGAAATTTTGGGTAAAAGCATAGTATATATGGGTACACCGGAGTTCGCGGTGGCTCCCCTAAAAGCATTGATTGAAGCCAATATTACTGTTGCTGCTGTGGTAACTGTCGCAGATAAGCCTGCAGGAAGAGGAAGAAAGCTCAATGAAAGCGCCGTTAAGAAGGCGGCCTTAGCGCATGATATTCCCGTTCTTCAACCGGTATCCTTGAAAGATGAATCGTTTCTTAACGAACTGGCTGCGATTAAAGCGGACCTATTTGTTGTTGTAGCTTTTAGAATGCTCCCCGAAGCGGTTTGGAATATGCCTCCATTAGGCACCTTTAATCTACATGGTTCTTTGTTACCCGCGTATAGAGGTGCTGCACCTATCAACTGGGCAATAATCAATGGCGAATCTAAAACCGGCGTGACAACATTTTTCCTTGATAAGAATATTGATACCGGGTCAATTATCTACCAATCTGAACTTGGTATCCAAAAAAATTGGACAGCGGGTGACCTTCACGACGCAATGATGCCTATAGGTGCGACTTTGGTCGTGGAAACCGTTCATGCCATAATAAGCGGACAATTTACTTTGCAGCCTCAGAAGAGTAATTTGGCAACTCATGCGCCTAAATTGAATAAAATCAATTGTCTTTTAGACTTTTCAAAAAGTCCAGTCGAACTGGTTAATCAAATTAAAGGCCTTAGCCCCTTTCCAGGTGCCTATTTCGGAGAATATAAGTTCTTAAACGCCTCAACCACAACGATTGAATTAAGCTGTTCTTCACCCTTATTGTATCGATTAAAGGGCAGTTTGTTCCTTAAATATGCCAATGGAACCATAGAAATCACTGCCATTAAGCCTAACGGCAAGCGCCAAATGTCAGGAAAAGACTTTGTAAACGGCATGCAAACAGAGGAATTACAGCTATTTTCATAAGTATTTAGACTTAAATACTTGAGAATTGTGAATAATATAGGCTAGTTATTAACTTATTTTAGCTGAAGGCCCGAAAACACTTGCATACAAGCAATTTTCTGCTATATTTGATAAGCATTCGTTAAAATGATTAATTAATAAAAACTAATTGCAATGAACAAAGCACAATTGATCGACGCAATGGCAGCAGACGCTGGCATCTCTAAAGCACAAGCAAAATCAGCTTTAGACTCATTTACTGGTAACGTAGGTTCTACCTTAGCTTCAGGTGGCCGTATCTCTTTAGTAGGTTTCGGTTCTTTCTCTGTTTCTGAGCGTGCAGCTCGTGACGGTCGTAACCCACAAACTGGTGCAGTTATCAAAATTGCTGCTAAGAAAGTAGCTAAGTTTAAGGCTGGCGCTGACCTAAACGGTAAGCTCTAAGTTTAAGACTTATACCTTATCAAAATGCCTTCCTTTGGAAGGCATTTTTTTTTGCCGCTACCTTAAGGCTGCAAACGTTTCGTCTTCCAGCCTTGTCCCTCAGGAGAATATATAATGCGGTCATGAAGTCTTCCGGATCTACCTTGCCAAAATTCAAAAGATTGGGGTGTTATTAAGAAACCGCCCCACGATTCAGGCTTCGGTACATCGCTTCCTTCTGGATGCTGCTGCTGAAAGGCCTCAAATTTAGCCTCAAGAGCAATTCTATCTTTTATTTCTTGACTCTGCTGAGAAGCCGCTGCGCCGATCTGACTGAGATAAGGTCGCGTAGAGAAGTAGCTAGTATTGTCTTTGTTATCTAATTTGCTTACTGTACCTGTGATTCGAACTTGACGCTCTTGTTCACGCCAAAAAAATAAGGCGCTTATATTGGGGTTATGCAGCAACTGCTGTCCTTTGTCCGAAGCATAATTGGTAAAAAACACAAAACCTTGTTCCCTCACCTCTTTCAATAATACGATTCTATTGTGAGGAAGGTTGTTCGCGTCGACGGTCGCTATAGCCATTGCATTGGCATCTTTTAGCCTTAATAGTTGATAGGTTTCAAACCAATCTTTAAATTGGTCAAAAGGGTTTTCAAGAAGATTCGCCTCAAGCAGAGAGTCGAACTTATAATCTTCACGAATGTTGTGTAAATCCATGCTACTAAATTAGTGTAATGCAAAACAAAAATCGACCTCAAGAAGGCACACTATTAATTTCTAGACCACTTATCGGTGATGGTTTTTTTGAACAGTCGGTCGTCTACCTAACAACGCATGATCAAGACGGTTCAATGGGGTTTACCTTAAATAAGCAATCTGCGTTAATTGCTCAGGACTTTATGAATCAACTTCCTGGCGAAGACCCAATCTTTTATGGTGGCCCCGTGGAGGGAGACGCATTATTTTACTTGCACACCTTGGACACCCTAAACGGCGCAATGCCTGCAGGTAATGGGCTATTTCTAGGGGGCGATTACACGGTGTTACAAGACGCCATTAAAACCGCTCGTGAATTAAACTTAGATTCGGCAAAGTTTAAGTTTTTCTTAGGTTACAGCGGTTGGGCAGCCGGCCAGCTTGAAGAAGAAATCAGTCATGGCACATGGATAGTCTTGACACCTCCATTTGAAATTGAACCTCTTTCAATGACTAATGAGGCGTGGCGGATTTATATGAAAACGCTGGGCGGCGAATTTGCATTATGGGCAAATGCCCCAGATGATCCAAGTATGAATTAAAGTGCACCTAATACATTGAGCTTGCGGTTGATCATATCAATCATCTCTTTTGCTTTCTCCGCCCCATAGGATTTCTTTCTGTACTGACCAACCCATTGAATGCCGCGAATAGTATTCGTAATCCAAACTTCATCTGCTTTTTGCAAATCAAACGGATTGATAGACGCTTCTTGCACTTCTAGCTTAATATCCTTTGCCCATTCAACTACGTTCTTTCTGAACACTCCGCGTAGTGCACCATCTTCAAGAGGTGCTGTACGTAATACATTACCCTGAACGAGGAATACATTTCCGTAGTTCGCTTCGACCAATTGTTTGGCGTCGTTGACTAAGAGGACGGCATCGAATTGGTTCTCTTTCGCATAAATACTTCCCAATACGTAGGGCAATGCATTGCTGCTTTTCAACGTCGAAAGAAGTCCCGGCTGAACATAGTGATCTTTGAACAATTCAACTTTTAATCCCACCTCATTCATAACGTAATCCTTAGTATCTAGCGGGTCCAATTCCATCCACCAATCTATCGCATTACTATTGGGTGTGTAGGCGCCACCGCCGCTTCGTACTATTTGTAAACGCAACCGGCCGTTCTCAAACCCACGCTCCTCAGCCAGCCTTAATGCCTGGTCTACTATATATTCTGGGGTGAAATCCATAGGAATCATCATTCTTAGAATGCGCATACTGGCCATCAATCGAAAATAATGGTCCTCTATAAAGAGTAGTTTGCCTTCGCGCATTCGAATCGTCTCAAAGACACCGTCACCATAGCGCGCTGCGCGTGTCAATGCAGCACTAGGGAGTTGTTCGAAATCTTGAAGTTGCGTATTGTAATTGATCATGAAACGTCTCGTTTAAGATGCGTAAATCTAGGACAAAAAAAAGTCCCCATACTAAAGTATGAGGACTCTATTAACAAGAAGCGAACTTGTTTAGTTTACAACGATGCGTTTGACTTGAACACCGCTATCTGTTGCAATCTGCACCAAATAAATTCCGTTGTTCCAGTTTGAAACATCAATGCTAAGACTCGATCCAGAGGCATCAGAAGTATACACTACTCTACCTGTGATATCGAAGGCTTGAACACGATTAAATGAACTACCGTTGGTTCCTTTGATGGATACTAGATCAGAAGCCGGGTTAGGATATATTTTGAACGATTGAGCCGCCTCAACGATACCTGCAGGTACGCCTTCTGCTTGAAGTACAGTAGCCATACGTGGCACTATGAATGACATAACCGTATCTATCCACGCTTGTGAAGTAGCTTTAACGTTTGGATTCGCTGGGTTTTGACTAGCCATAGGATCGTTTGAATCGTACCAATTCCACGGAGCTGTGTGAACAACCCACGGCATTGTTGCATTAGGCGGTGCGATTTCAATAGTGTACAAACACTCTTCATTAGTCGGGTTCGTCGCTTGCTGGTCTACCCAGACTTGATCGGTATAATTTTCATTCAAGAAAATATCGTTATTACCAAAAGCATTTGCTGCTTTAATAGCTGCATATGATCCAGTTACACTTACTACAGGGAAGAATTGCTGCCCAATAGGCACGTATACCATACCTGTATCGTAAGGTGCGAAGAAATCAAATTTGCTATGGATACTGAGCATCGGAACATCTCCTTGCTCTAACCATGCTCCGTCTCCCATGGCACCTCCCATGTTGATAGCCATGAGGATATCATCCGGCATGCCTGCGTGGTTAATGTAGTTTCGACCCGGAGAGCTGTAGTCCATTGTTGGTAGTCCCAAGGTATTCTGACCGGTAATTACTACCTCTGCACCATACCCATCAATATCACCGACGATAGACGTGTCAACATATGCATCACCAGGAAGTACAGGTTGGCCAAAAATTCCAGTTGAATCTTGGTACTTGAATTTGCTTGGTCCTGCTACTTCAGAATGTTTATCAATCGTAGCATAGGCGAATGTCAAATAGCCACCAGAACCTTGTCCTACCATAATAGTATTACTTGCGTTAATACCGTAAGGATTTCCTGCACCCATCTGGGTTAGGTTCAAATAACGCACAAGCGCTTTCGCATCTTGGATAGAGTAATACACAGCTAATAAGTTACTACCGCGGCGTACATCTAAATTGGTACTGTTTGCCAACCAACCTAAGCGGTAAGAGGCTGCAATACTCACATATCCCATCTTAGCGAAACGACGACACATCTCCACAACTGCGCTGTCTTGACGCGTTCCTAGTGGTGATCCGTTTAATCCTTTCGGAAGGAAAGATCCAGTATGCCATACAATCACAACCGGACGGTTTGTTGTTGTATCGGCTGTTGGCGAAGGCATGTAAAAATCGGCTTGCAACGGTTGTAGGTTAGTACCACCAAGCATAGCTGAATCTACATAAGGGTTGAAATTAACACCATAATTAACATCTGATGATACAATAATTTCATTGTCATTGAAGATTTCAGTAGTGTAGCGTTGTGCAACAACGGTAACTGATACCATCAACGAACAGATTAAAAGTGTAATCTTTTTCATAGGCATGTTCTTTTTAGGAGGTTAATTAATTTGAATACTTAGATAGGCCAACCTCCCAACCAAAGGCCCTCCAAATACTTGATATACTTTATTGTTTA